>Ga0129315_1000010_pt1 | contig 243027 bp, 234 predicted proteins | sample Cm827metagenome_FD_94432 | JGI IMG/M metagenome (GOLD analysis project Ga0129315, IMG submission 94432) | Eastern black-and-white colobus group fecal microbial communities from Wisconsin, USA - Cm827 metagenome | ecosystem: Host-associated > Mammals > Digestive system > Large intestine > Fecal...
TCCAGTTGAGTAGTCAAGCTACAGAATAAACATCAAAAGTCCATAGTATCTGAATTGTATTGAACCACGATATTAAAAGAAAGGAAACGTGTGATAATTAACTTCCTAATTATCATACAAGAACAACATGATAAAAGTTGCAGTAATAGGTGCGGGAGCATCTGGAATGATGGCGGCGATCACGGCGGCTGATAATGGAGCGCAGGTTTTCCTGTTTGAAAAGAATGATCGCGTAGGGAAAAAAATTCTGGCTACCGGAAATGGAAAATGTAATCTGGGCAATTTAAATGGAGGCTTAGAGCATTATTACTGTGAAGACCAGGAAAAACTTGGAAAGCTCTTTCAGATTTTTTCTGTTATGGATACGGTGGCTTTCTTTGAAAATATAGGACTGATGATAAAGGAAAAGAATGGCTATCTTTATCCCTACTGTGAGCAGGCGTCTGCAGTGCTTGATATTCTGCGCCGGGAGCTTGTCAGAAAGGGAGTTCAGGTGATCACAGATGCGGAAATTGTGAATACAGAGTATCAGGGGAATGGCTTTGTGATCGAAACAGCTGAGGGAAGAACCATGGAAGCGGATAAAATGATCATTGCATGCGGAAGTTATGCTGCATTGCCGGGAAAAGAAAAGCTTTACGGCTATCAGGCTGCTGAAAAATATGGACATAAGATCAAAAACATTGTTCCGGGACTGGTTTCGTTACGCTCGGATGCTTCCTTCTGCAAGGCCCTTGCAGGAGTGCGCAGTCAGGCAAAGATAAGTCTTAGGATCGACGGGCAGGAGGCGGCCACAGAAACCGGTGAAGTGCAGTTTACAGATTATGGTGTTTCCGGTATTCCTGTTTTTCAGTTCAGCAGACAGGCAGCATATGCGTGTAGCACCGGACAGAAAACGGAAGTAGTCCTGGACTTTTTCCCGGAACAGGAGCCGAAGGTTTTTTACTATAACTGCAGGCTTCGGTTTGAAGCGCTTGGAGATTTGACCATAGAGGAATTTTTTACCGGAATGTTACATAAAAAGATCAATATGGTACTGATCAAGGAAAATGGACAAAAGCCGGGAGATCGTATTCAGAAGCTGGGCTTTGAAAGACTGTGGGAAATTTTAAGACAATGTAAGGAATTTGTGATGCATATTACAGAAGCATCCGGCTACGACAAGGCGCAGGTATGTGCAGGAGGCGTACTTTTGGAAGAACTCAGCACACAGCTGGAATCTGCGAAGGTCAAGGGACTTTATTTTGCCGGAGAAGTGGTTGATGTAGATGGAAAGTGCGGCGGTTATAATTTACAATGGGCATGGACCAGCGGCTACATTGCAGGCAGAAACGCGGCAGGGAACAGCACGGAAGAATTATTAAGCACTCCCATGGAGGAAAAGAATGCTTAGGATAAGTCAGCTTCGGCTTCCTATCGAACATTCCCATGAGGAACTGCTTTTGAAGGTTCAAAAGCAGCTCAGATGTAAGGACATACAGGAATTAAAAATAATCAGAAGATCTGTGGATGCCAGAAAAAAGCCGGCGCTCTTTTTTGAGTATACGGTGGATGTAAAGGTGAAAGGGGAGCAGGAGCTTTTAAGGAAGTGCCGTTCGGGTCAGGTAACACTGGTAAGAGAGGTTCCTTACCGCTTTCCGGTATCCGGATATCAGGGAACCGTAAGACCTGTTATTGTGGGAATGGGACCGGCAGGGCTTTTTTGCGGATACATGCTTGCAAAGGCAGGATTTCGCCCCATCCTTCTGGAACGCGGAAAGGCGGTGGAAGAAAGAACCCGTGATGTGGAAGCGTTCTGGGACGGCGGCAGCTTAAATGAAAGATCCAATGTGCAGTTTGGGGAAGGCGGAGCCGGGACATTTTCGGACGGAAAATTAAATACCCTGGTGAAGGATAAGTATGGAAGAAACAGGAAGGTTCTTGAACTGTTTGTGGAGTGTGGCGCACCAAAGGAGATTTTGTATGATTATAAGCCGCACATTGGTACAGATGTGCTTAGAACAGTAGTCAGAACCCTTAGGGAGCGGATCCTTCAGATGGGAGGAGAGGTTCATTTCAGCTCCCTTGTCACAGAGGTGCTGCTCTCGGAGAATGGGAACCGTGTAACCGGCGTAAAGCTGGAGGACGGTACCTGCTATAAAAGCGATCATGTAATTTTAGCGCCCGGACATAGTGCACGGGATACCTTTGAAATGCTGTATGAAATGGGGATTTCCATGGAAGCAAAGCCCTTTGCGGTTGGAATGAGGGTAGAGCATCCCCAGAGGATGATCAATCTTTCCCAGTATGGAAGAGAGCAGGTTCCCGTACTTGGCAGTGCACCTTATAAGGTTACGGCCAGGGCAGAAGACGGAAGGGGAGTATATTCCTTCTGCATGTGTCCCGGGGGATATGTTGTCAACGCATCTTCAAAGACCGGACAGCTTGCGGTAAATGGAATGAGCTACAGCGGGCGGAAAGGGGAAAATGCCAACAGCGCCATCATCATTACGGTGTCACCAGAGGACTTTGGAAAAGAACATCCTCTTTCAGGGGTACGGTTTCAGCAAAAGCTTGAAGAAGCCGCTTATGAGCTGAAGGCAGGGAGTGTTCCGGTAGAACGATATAAAGATTTTTATGAAGCGGTCCGAAAAGAAAGGAAAGCAGAGGATGCAGAGACCTTTTCGGAGGAGGCGCTTTTGCCCTGTATCAAGGGAAAATGGGAGTATGGAAATGTTCATGAGATCCTGCCGGAAAATCTGAACAGGGCATTTGTGGATGGAATGGAGCAGTTTGGAAGGATGATCAAAGGGTTTTCCTGCGGAAATACTTTGATAGAAGGGATTGAAAGCAGAACCTCTTCACCCCTTAGAATTTTAAGAGGAAATGAAACGCTGGAGGCTTCCCTGCAGGGCCTTTATCCATGCGGTGAAGGAGCAGGCTATGCAGGAGGGATTACTTCAGCGGCAATGGACGGAATACATGTAGCAGAAGTGGTGGCGCAGCATATGATAAGTGCCGGATGAGATGCAAAGGAGGACTGACCATGGAGGAAGCAAGAAGGATGGATAAACAAGCGATCAGAATCAGGTATCTGGGAATCAGAAATGGCCTTTCCTATTCTGAAAGGGAGCAGAAAAGCAGAGAAATCTGGAAACTTCTGAAGGAAGAAGAGGCATTTCAAAAGGCACAGGCAGTTTTGGTCTACATGGATTACAGAAGTGAGGTTATGACCACCGGACTTGTGGAGGAGCTTTTAAGCGAAGGGGAAAAGAAGGTCTATGCGCCCAAGGTGGATGGAATGAACATCCTTTTCTATGAAATCACCTCCATGGAGGATTTGCAGCCTGGCTACCAGGGGATCAGAGAGCCTGTTGAAAAAGAAGAAAGGCTTTATGACAGTAAAATGGCGGGGAAGGATGGCATTATTTTGGTGCCCGGGGCAGTATTTGACCGTCAGAGATCCAGAATGGGGTATGGAAAAGGCTTCTATGACAGGTTTTTGTCAAAAAATCCGGGCCTGTTTAGCGCAGCCCTTGCATTTGAATGTCAGATCGCACGGAAAATACCTGTGGAGCCGCATGATATAAAGCCGGATATGATCGTGACAGAAAAGGAAAGGATCAGGTAAAAGAAAATGACGGAACTGGAAAAGCTGTGTGAAAAGGCAGCTAAAGCAAAATATAAGGTACAGAGACTCTCCGAAGAAGAAAAGAACCAGGCGCTGCGTGCAGTGGCAGATAGGCTTTTAAAGGAGAAGAGTATCATCCTGTCAGAAAACGAAAAGGATCTGGAGGCAGGCAGAAAAAAAGGGATGCATCCGGGACTTTTGGATAGGCTTGCACTTACGGAAGACAGGATCAAAGGAATGGCGGAAGGACTTTTGCAGATAGCAGGGCTGCCCGATCCCATTGGAGAACTGATGGAAACCTTTGAGCGTCCCAATGGCCTGCATATTGAAAAGAGAAGAGTGCCTATGGGAGTGATCGGCATTATCTATGAATCCAGACCCAATGTAACGGCAGATGCATTCGGGCTTTGTTTTAAAAGCGGGAATGCCGTGATCTTAAAAGGGGGAAGCGACGCCATCTGCTCTAACAAAGCGATCACCCAGGTGATCCGCGATGCGCTGGAGGAATGCGGAATTGTAAAGGAAGCGATTTCCCTGATTGCAGATACAGACAGGCAGGTGACGATGGCTTTCATGAAAATGAAGCAATATGTAGATCTTCTGATTCCAAGAGGCGGAGCCGGACTTATCAGATCTGTAGTAGAAAACAGCACCATTCCGGTCATTGAAACGGGAACCGGGAACTGTCATATATATGTAGACGAGGATGCTGATCTTGTAAAGGCGGTTCCAATCATCATCAATGCAAAAACACAGAGGATCGGCGTCTGCAATGCCTGCGAATCCCTTGTGATCCATGAAAAGATCCGTGAGGCTTTTCTGCCGGAGCTGAAAAAGGCTTTGGATGAAAAGAAGGTTGAGATCCGGGGAGATGAAAAGACCAGAGAGGTGATCGACTGCACGCCTGCCACAGAGGAGGATTTTGCAACAGAATATCTTGACTATATTCTTTCGATTAAGACGGTGAAAAGCGCCAATGAGGCGATCGAGCATATTAACCGCTACAGTACCAGACATTCTGAAGCGATCATTACCGAAAACAGCGAGCATGCCAGACTTTTTTTAAAGGAAGTGGATGCCGCCTGTGTTTATGTGAATGCATCTACCAGATTTACAGATGGATTTGAGTTTGGGTTTGGAGCAGAGATTGGTATCAGTACCCAAAAGCTGCATGCAAGAGGGCCGATGGGGCTGAAAGAACTTACCTCATATAAGTATGAAATTACAGGGAACGGACAGATACGTCCATAAAAAGAAAAGGGAGGCCGGTCAGGAATGATCAGCCTCCTTCTTAAATTAGTTTGACTTGACTTCTTTCCAGAGATTATTATATAACTCATCTCCGTCAGAGCCTAAATAATGGAAGGTTTCCAGATTACTGTAGTTTGACAAATCAGGAAAAGCAACCGGAGAATTCTTTAAGGCGTCATCCTCGATCAGATCCCTGGCAGCCATATTAGGGGTGGAATAGGTGATGTACTCAAAATTCTTAAGAGCTACATCAGCACGGCACATAAAATCAATAAATGCCTCTGCATTTTCCTTGTTAGGGGCGTCTTTTAAAATCACCCAGGAATCGATCCAGACATTGGTTCCTTCTTTAGGGATTACATATTCAAGATCCTCGTTTTCAGCCTTGGTATAAAGCGCTTCGCCCGAGTAAATGACGCCAAGGGCAGCTTCCCCGCCGATCATCTTGTCACGCACCTGGTCGATTACATATGCCTGGACCAGAGGCTTTTGCTCGATCAGGGTATTTTTTGCTTCCTCAAGCTGGGCAGGATCAAGGGTGTTCATAGAATAGCCGTCCAGCTTGAGCGCAACCATAAAGGCGTCTCTTACAGAGTCCTGCATCAGGATATTTCCGGCATATTTCTCGTCCCAGAGGATAGACCAGCTGTCCACAGGTTCCTCTACCATGGTCTTGTTATACAGAATACCCACAGTGCCAAAGCAGTAGGGGACAGCATATTTGTTTTCGGGATCAAATTCTCTGGACTGCTCGTAGTACTGTTTGCCAATATTATCCCTGGCGTTTGGCATGTTGTCAAAGTTAAGCTCGCTTAGAAGATCATTTTCAATCATCTTCTGGATCATATAATCGGAAGGGCAGACAACGTCATAGCTGGCAGCGCCGGCTTCCACCTTGGGGTACATGATCTCGTTTGTTTCGTACTCGTCATAGATCACCTTGATGCCGGTTTCTTCCTCAAACATTGTAATCGTGTCCGGGTCAATATATTCTCCCCAGTTGTAAACGATCACTTCTCCGTTTTCGCCGGCAGAAGAGGAACCGCAGCCGGTAAGGGCAAGGCCGGAAGCAGCGGTGAGAGTCAGGGCGGTTAAAAGTACAGATAATTTTTTCATTTGGAAACTCCTCCTTTTTCTTTTCCGGGTGCTTTGTTCACCAGGATTAACAGGATCAGGACCGTAACAAAGATCAGCGTTGACAGCGCGTACATTTCCGGCTTGATCCCTTTTTTTACTTCGGTATAAATTTTGGTTGATAAGGTATCTATGCCAGCCCCTTTGGTAAAGTGAGTGATGATAAAATCATCAAGGGACATGGTAAATGACATTAAAAAGCCGGATAATACGCCCGGCAGGATATCCGGGAAAACCACCTTGAAAAAACCGGATACAGGGCCGGCACCAAGGTCAAGGGCGGCTTCGTAGGTGTAGGGACTCAGATGCTGCATCCTTGGCATTACACTAAGGATCACATAAGGAATGCAAAAGGTAATGTGGGACAACAGGATCGTGCCAAGGCCGAATCGGAGCCCTAAGCTCAAAAAAAGCAACATTAGGGAAATTCCGGTTACGATCTCGGCATTCAGCATGGGAATATTTGTGATGCCAATGATGATAGTCCGGCTTTTTTTCTTTAAGCTCATGATGGAAATACAGGCGGCCGTTCCAATGACAGTGGCAGCAATAGAGGAAACAAGCGCGATCAGCAATGTGTTGCGCAGGGCATTTAAAATATCGCTGTTGCGGAAAAGCGCCTGATACCATTTCAGCGTAAAGCCTCCCCATTTAGCCCTTGTCTTGCTGGCGTTAAAGGAAAGAACCATAAGGGTTGCAATGGGAGCATAGAGAAAAAGAAAGATCAGCCCCATATATATTTTTTGCAGCGTTGTTTTCATCATAAGAAGGATCCCTCCCCTTCCTTGTCAAATAGGGCAGATAAGGCCATATTGATCAAAATAAAGAGCATAAGTACAATGGAAAGGCCACTGCCTAAATGCCAGTTGCTTGCCTGTGTAAATTCTTCTTCAATCACATTACCGATCAGAAGGATCTTGCTTCCACCTAACAGCTTGCTGATAACAAAGGTGGTCAGTGCAGGAACAAAAACCATGGTGATCCCGCTGATAATACCCGGGGTGCTTAAGGGCAGCGTAATATGCAGGAAAACCTGAATGCTGTTAGCACCCAGATCCCTGGCTGCCTGTATGACATTTTCGTCAATTTTTGCCAGAGAGTTATAAATGGGCAGAACCATAAACGGTAAAAAGTTGTAGACCATTCCAAGCACAATGGCGTAGGGAGTATTGATGATCACAAGCTCCGGAAGATGCAGAAAGGACAGGATATTGTTTATGACGCCTGTCTTTTCAAGCAGTGTCTGCCATGCCAAGGTCCGCAGCAGGAAATTCATCCACATTGGCAAAATGAAGATAAATACCATAAGGCTGTTCTGCCCTTTTTTCATTCCACACAATATCATGGAAAGCGGGTAGGAAAGGAGCAGGCAGATGAAGGTGGCGATCAGCGAAAGCACCAGAGCCAAAAGCAGGGCCTTCAGATGTTCCGGACTGGAGATGGCGGAAACGTTCTGGAAGGTAAAAATGCCGTTTTTATCTGTAAGACCATAGTAAAATACCATACAAAGCGGCGCCAGTATAAAGATCAGGCACCATAAATAGTAGGGTAGTCCAAGAAGCTTTTTTTTCATCAGAGAGCCTCCTTTCTACTGCTGCTCAAGAGGAATGGCTTCCTCGTCCTCAGAAGCCGGTTTATTCATGATCTGGATGTTGAAAGGATCTACATGCAGACTGACCCTGGTTCCCACCGGGAACATGGAAGTGGAATGAACCAGCCATTCAAAGCCGTTTGCAGTTACTTCCATTTCATAGTGCACGCCCTTAAAGATCAGATGAGTTACGGTTCCGTCGAGAGAGCCTTTTCCAGGAGCATCCAGAATAACATCCTCGGGACGGATAACAACATCCACGGGACGGTTTGTTCCAAAACCGGTATCTACACAGGAAAAGCGTACGCCCAGGATTTCTACCAGTTTATCCTCAAGCATGACCCCTCCAAGCAGGTTGCTGTCGCCGATGAAGTCGGCCACAAATGCGTTTTCCGGTTCGTTATAGATTTTTTCGGGAGAACCGATCTGCTGGATATAGCCCTTGTTCATAACCACAATGGTGTCCGACATGGTAAGGGCTTCTTCCTGGTCATGGGTGACATAGATAAAGGTAATGCCCAGTTCATTCTTTAAGCGGATCAGCTCGTACTGCATATCCTGTCTGAGCTTCAGATCCAGTGCGCCTAAGGGCTCGTCAAGAAGCAGGACTTTAGGTTCATTTACAATGGCTCTTGCAATAGCGATCCGTTGCTGCTGGCCGCCGCTTAAGGAGTCAGGCATCCGGTTCTCGTAGCCTTCCAGGTTCACAAGCTTTAAGGCATATTTAATCTTATCCTGGATATAGGATTTGCTTTTTTTCTTGATCTTCAACCCGAAAGCAATGTTTTCGGATATGGTCATATGGGTGAAGAGTGCGTATTTTTGAAATACGGTGTTGAGCTGCCTTTTGTTAGGAGGAAGCTTTGTGATGTCCTGGCCGTCAAAGATCACATGACCGGTATCCGGTGTGGCAAAGCCACCCAAAATACGGAGAGTGGTTGTTTTTCCGCAGCCGGATGGCCCAAGAAGGGTCAGAAACTCATTTTCTTTGATATAGAGATTTAAATCATCTAAAACCTGTTCTCCGTCATAAGATTTGCTGATATGTTCGAGATCGATTAATTTTTTGCTCATGGCAAGCCCTCCTTATGGTGTCAAAAGCTTGGTGGCGTGCTGACCCAGATGACAACAGCGCCGGTTTTTTCATCTGCCTTAAGATAATGGGTGGCAGAAGCAGTAAAGTAAAAAGATTCTCCCTTTTTGACCTTTATGGTTTTGGAGCCAAGGATCAGGAAAATACTTCCGGAAAGAACATATCCAAATTCCTCCCCTTCATGGGGATTATCAGGATAGGTGGAGCCGCCTGGTTCTAAGGTAAGGCGGATAGGCTCCATCATATTCTTTTGGGCGTTTGGGATGATCCATTCAATTTTATTGTGAAGTGTTTCATCAATCTTTTCAAAATAATCCGTTTGTTTAAAGGCGATCTGCGTGTCCTCGGAGTCGTCAAAAAAGCTTTTCAGATCAGTGCCGAGACATTGCAGAATGTCAATTAATGTGGCTATGGAGGGGGAGGTCAGATCCCGCTCAAGCTGGGAGATAAAGCCTTTGGACAATTCACAGCGGTCTGCCAGCTCTTCCTGGGTAAGTCCCTTCTGCGTCCGGATATCGCGGATCTTTTTCCCAATTTCAATACTGTTATTCATAGAGCCTCTTTTCTATTAATAAACTTTAAGTTTACTTTTACTAAACACTGCATTTCATTATACAGAAAGAAAAGAGGATGTCAACATTTTTCTTGTAAAATATTTGCGTTTTCTTTTGGGACAAAGAATGATATAATGGGCATAACATAAGAAAGGATGGAGCCGGTATGGAAAAGGATAAGTATGTAGCGTATGTATCAACTTATACATCCGGAAATAAGAGCAGTTTCGGAATTAAAATCTATGATGTGGATATGAATAAGGGCAGGTTTGTGGAGAAGGATCAGGTTGAGATCACAAATTCCTCCTACGTTACCATCTCACATAACAGGAAATATCTGTATTCCATTACGGATTTCGGGGTAGAAGCCTATAAGATCCTGGAAGACGGAAGCCTTCAGGTTTTAAATCATGCGTCGATCAATGGGATGAGAGGATGCTATCTTTCTACGGATTATGAAGACCGTTTCCTGTTTGTGGCAGGCTATCATGACGCAAAGCTTACGGTTCTCAGAGTGGAAGAGAACGGAACGATCGGGGAAATTACAGATGAAATTTTCCATAAGGGATTGGGAAGTATAGCAGAACGGAATTTCAGGCCCCACATTAACTGTGTGAAAATGACCCGGGATAACCGGTTTTTATGTGCGGCGGATCTGGGGATGGATCATGTGGTTGTTTACGAATTGAACCACAGCACAGGAAAACTCAGACAGGTAGATATTATCAGAAGCGAGCAGGAATCTGCGCCCAGGCATCTGAAATTCTCAAAGGATGGAAAATATCTATATATTGTACACGAACTGAAAAATTACATAGATGTTTACAGCTATACCATAGACGAGCATGGAGCGCCTTATTTTGATAAGATACAGAATATTTCTACTTTGAATGAGTATCATGCGGGAGGCTCCGCGGCAAGCGCCCTTAATTTTTCGGAGGATTTTAAATATCTGTGCAGCTCCAATGCAGGAGATAACAGTGTGATCCTCTACGCCATCGATCAAAAGAGCGGAATACTTACGAAGCTGTTCTGTCTGCCGGTGAGCGGGGATTATCCCAAGGACGCCGCCCTGTTCCCTGATAACAGGCATCTGGTTTCCCTGAACCATGAATCAAATTCCATGACCTTCTTTACGGTTGACCTGAAAAAGAATGTTATGGTGATGAACGGACCGGAAATGAAGGTCGATCAACCAAATTGTGTTATTTTTTATAAACTGCCATAAAGAGCATCCATGCGGGTACTTCTGTTTAACAGCAGGGCATCCAGAATGGTCAGCGCAGTCATAGCTTCAACTACAACCACGGCCCTGGGAACGATCACAGGGTCGTGTCTTCCTTTTATGGACACGGTGGATTCTTTTCCGTCCCTGGTGACAGTTTCCTGAGGAGAAAAAATAGAAGGGGTGGGTTTTATGTGGGCACGGAGGATGATCTCTGATCCATCGCTGATCCCACCTAAAATTCCCCCTGAATGGTTGGTCTTTTTGGCAATCTGTCCGTCTTTTATATAAAAAGCATCGTTGTTTTCACTTCCTCTTGCAAGGGCGGCATGAACGCCGTCTCCGATTTCTACCGCTTTGACGGCGCCGATGGACATAATGGCCTTGGCCAGGCATGCGTCAAGCTTCTCAAAAACTGGATCGCCAAGACCGGCAGGAACGCCCTTTACAATGCATTCAACCACGCCACCGCTGGAATCCTTTGCTTCCATGCAGGACTGCAAATAGTCCATGGCAAGCTGATGGGCAACGGGATCAGGCATGCAGGTCTCGTTAGAAAGGATCAGTTCTTCCTGAAAGCGCTCCGGGGAAATGGAAATGGGGCCGATGGATCTGGTATAAGCAAGAACCTGAATGCCAAGCTCATTTAAGACCTTTGCAGCCACAGCTCCGGAAGCAACCCGGCCAATGGTTTCCCGGCCGGAAGAACGTCCGCCTCCCGTATAGTCGCGAAAACCGTATTTGGCGTCAAAGGTATAATCCGCATGCCCGGGACGATAGTAAGAGGCGATCTCGCTATAATCAGAGGAACGCTGTGAAGTATTGGGGACAAGCAGGGAAATGGGAGTCCCGGTAGTTTTTCCGTCAAAGACGCCGGATAAAATCTGAACCTGGTCAGCTTCCTTGCGGGGAGTGGAAATAGAACTGTTTCCCGGCTTTCTGCGGTCTAAGTATTTCTGAATATCCTTTTCTTCAAGGGAAAGCCCGGAAGGACAGCCGTCGATGACAGCGCCAAGTGCCTTTCCGTGGGATTCTCCCCAGGTTGTGACTTTAAAAATTGTTCCGAAAGATGAGCCGGCCATAATGTATTCCTTTCCAAAATATACAGATAAATTTACATGAATTTATTACGATTATAGTCGAAGCAGTATGTTTTTGCAATTATTTTGCTTTTACCTATTGTAGAAATACGCAGAGTTGTGTAATATATTATGTAAATCAGTTTGTGTTTTGGGGGACCAATGAAAAGAAGCTTACATGAAAGAACAAAGGAGTTTTTTATTTGCATGGGGCAGAAGGGAAAGCTGCTTAAGATTCCAGCGATTGCAGGACTGGCAGTGAGTATGCTTTTGCACCGCTTTTTTATGTATCTTCGCGGCGGTTCCAAAAGATTTATCTGCACGGCGTTTATTCTTCTCTGCTTTATGGTGGGGAACAGCTTTGCGTATCCTGTATTTGGCAATAATGGCTTTGTTTCCACAGAAGGGAGCCAGGAGCCGGTGATGGCAGCCAACACCTCCGATATTACGTTAGCGCCGGAGGAGGCCGTTACGGTGGCGCAGGAAGAGCTGCTCGAGGATGAGGATGTGCTGGATGGCTATGAGGATGCAGAGCTTCATGGGATGGATCAGGCAGATAAATATGTGCTGGATGAGATCCTGAGTGAGGAAGAAGAGCAGCAGACAGAGGAAGAGGCAGAACCGGAACCTGCGGCCGAAAAAGAACTGTCTTTTTCGGCAGAGGACTGGAGACTGGTTTTGATCAACAAACAGCATCCCATACCGGATGATTATGAAATAACCCTGGGAAAGATCATGACGATCAAGGGAGAAATGCAATGTGACGAACGGATCATAGAGGAACTGCTTGCCATGATGCAGGCGGCAAGCCAGGAGGGCGTACAGCTTGCGATCTGTTCCCCGTACCGCGACCTGAACAGACAGGAGGTTCTGTTTAACAGGAAGATCAAGGCTTATATGAATAAAGGAATGTCATACATGGACGCTTATGCATTATCCTCCCAGGCAGTGACGGTTCCAGGGGCCAGCGAGCATCAGATCGGCCTTGCCATCGACATTGTCTCCAATACCTATACCAATTTGGATGAGGACTTTGCCGACACGGATGCCGGAAAATGGCTTGCAGAGCACAGCAGCGAATATGGTTTTATCCTAAGGTATCCCAAGGGAAAAGAATCCATAACCAGTATTGAATTTGAACCATGGCATTTCCGGTATGTGGGAAAGGAAGCGGCAGAGGTGATTGCCCGGGAAGAACTGTGTCTGGAGGAATTCTGGGATAAATATTTATAAGAGAGGTTAGCAATCAGAAAATGTTTCGAGTTATCAAACAGGAAGGAATAGCAAAAAGGGGGGAGTTTACCACCGTTCACGGAGTAATACAAACCCCTGTTTTTATGAATGTTGGGACAGTTGCCGCCATTAAGGGAGCTGTTTCCACGGAAGATCTTGAACAAATTGGAACCCAGGTGGAATTATCCAACACCTATCATCTACATGTACGGCCGGGTGACCAGATCATAAAGAAAATGGGGGGACTGCATAAATTCATGTCCTGGGAGAAGCCGATCCTTACAGACTCGGGAGGCTTTCAGGTATTTTCCCTTGCAGGCCTTCGGAAGATCAAGGAGGAGGGCGTTACCTTCAGATCCCATATTGATGGGCATAAGATCTTTATGGGGCCGGAGGAGAGCATGCAGATCCAGTCCAATCTGGCATCTACCATAGCAATGGCCTTTGATGAATGCGCTCCGGCGCTGGCAGAAAAAAGCTATGTGGAAGCTTCCGTGGAACGGACCACAAGATGGCTTGCAAGGTGCAAAAATGAAATGGCAAGGTTAAATGCCCTTCCGGATACAATCAACAAGCATCAGCTCCTGTTTGGGATCAATCAGGGAGCTATTTATGAGGATATCCGGATCGAGCATGCAAAAAGGATTGCACAGATGGATCTGGATGGTTATGCAGTGGGGGGGCTGGCAGTAGGAGAAAGCCATGAGCAGATGTATCATATCCTGGATGTGACCATCCCCCATCTTCCTACGGATAAGCCGGTTTATCTGATGGGTGTTGGAACTCCGGCCAATATTCTGGAGGGCGTGGAAAGAGGCGTGGATTTCTTCGACTGCGTTTATCCAAGCAGAAATGGCCGTCATGGGCATCTTTATACCAATCAGGGGAAAATCAATTTGTTTAACGCCAAGTACGAACTGGACGAGCGCCCCATTGAAGAGGGCTGTTCCTGTCCTGCCTGCAGAAGGTATTCCAGGGCATATATACGGCACCTGCTGAAGGCAAAGGAAATGCTGGGGATGAGGCTCTGTGTTCTGCATAATCTGTATTTTTATAATACCATGATGCGGGAGATCAGAGATGCCCTGGATCAGGGAGAATTTGCAGCCTACAAAAAGAGAAAGCTTGAGGGAATGTCGGGAGCTGACAGATAAAATTCTAAAAAGGCTTGTCTTTGCATGGCATTTTGTGTATTATATTTGATAGACTTGATGCATAGGCATCACCAGTAAGGAGGAAATTTTAAATGAATATTTTGTTGACGGCAGATGCAACCGGAAGTGCAGCAGGCGGCGGCCTTGTAATGGTAGCTTATCTGGTTTTGATCGTTGCTTTTTTCTATTTTTTTGTTATGAGACCGCAGAAGAAAGAACAGAAGAAAATGGCAGCTATGCTTTCTACTCTTGCAGTAGGAGACTGTGTGCTTACAAGCAGCGGATTTTATGGAATCGTCATAGACATTACGGATGATACAGTGATCGTAGAATTTGGTAATAATAAGAATTGCCGTATTCCCATGCAGAAATCAGCAATCTCCCAGATCGAAAAGGCAGATGCAGAATAAAGAACGGATTGGAGTAAGGCGCAGGATATGCGCCTTATTTTGTTAAGGACAGAATGGAGAAAACAGGAGAGGAAGAAATGAAGCTTAATATCGTATGTATTCCGGGAGACGGAATTGGACCGGAGATCGTAGCAGAGGCAAAGAAGGTACTGGATCAGACTGCAAAAGTGTATGGACACCAGATCACATATACAGATATTTTGATGGGGGGAGCTTCCATTGATGCTTATGGGGTGCCCTTAACAGAGGAAGCTGTGAACACGGCAAAGAAGGCAGATGCGGTTTTGATGGGATCTATTGGTGGAAACACAACAACCTCCCCGTGGTATAAACTGCCGCCAAATCTTCGTCCGGAAGCAGGGCTTTTGTCCCTTAGAAAGCAGTTAAATCTGTTTGCAAATCTTCGTCCGGCGGTGCTTTACAAAGAATTATCAGATGCATGTCCTCTTCGGAAGGAGATCAGCGACACCGGATTTGATCTGATGATCATGAGGGAGCTGACAGGGGGACTTTACTTTGGAGAACGCCATACAGAAACGGTAAACGGAGTAAGGAAGGCGGTAGATACCTTAACCTATGATGAAAACGAGATCAGGCGGATTGCCGTCAGAGCCTTTGATATTGCACAAAAGCGCAGCAAAAAGGTGACAAGCGTTGATAAGGCAAATGTCCTTGATTCTTCAAGGCTGTGGCGTCAGGTTGTTGAGGAGGTCGCAAAGGACTATCCGGAGGTTTCCCTGGAGCATATGCTGGTGGATAATTGCGCCATGCAGCTTGTAAAGGATCCGGCGCAGTTTGATGTGATCCTGACGGAGAATATGTTTGGCGACATTTTGTCGGATGAAGCAAGCATGATCACAGGCTCTATCGGAATGCTGGCTTCTGCATCCTTAAATGATACAAAATTCGGACTTTATGAACCCAGTCATGGGTCGGCTCCGGATATTGCCGGAAAGGATATTGCCAATCCTATTGCAACGGTACTTTCCGCAGCTATGATGCTCCGGTTTTCCTTTGATCTGGACAGGGAAGCTGCAGCCATTGAAAGAGCGGTAAAGGCTGTTTTGCAAAAGGGATATCGTACAGTAGATATTATGTCGGAAGGCTGCAGCCAGGTTGGCTGTAAAAAGATGGGTGACTTACTGGCGGATGAAATTCAGTGATCAACAGACTTTTATGATAAAAAATAAAAAAATAACAAAGATACAACTGGGCTTTTGGCTGTTTTTTGCCTTTATGGCAGTCTATTACGGGTGGCGTATGTTTCAGATCACGCCCTGGTATGACGAGCTGTATACCTATTACTGCTTTATCAGCAAGGGGCCTGTTTATGCAGCCATTCACTGGCCGCTTCCAAACAATCATGTGGGATATTCTGTGCTGTCGGGCTTCCTGGATCTGCTTGGAAACTCCTATATAGGACTTCGCGGGGTATCTTATCTTTGCGCACTTGCCAATCTGTACTTCCTTTTTAAGATCGGCAGGGAAAATGTGCGGGAGGAAATTGCTCTTTGCGGCGTACTTTTGTATGCGGCCATGGAACTGGTAAATCAGATGGCGATTCAGGGAAGAGGTTATACCCTCGGGGTGACCTGTATGCTGGCAGCTTTTTTGTGCCTGCAGAAAATCTGTACGGAAAAGCAGCCTTCAAGGTGGACTTTTATCCTGTATGCTGGGGCGCTTGTGCTTGGACTGTATGATGTCAGCAGCAATGTTTACTGGGTCATTCCGCTGTGCCTGGGAGGAGGCGTGTATCTGCTTCCCTTTTTGCTGGGCAGAAAACAGGAGGAGACCGGCTTTCGAAGGAGACTGTTACAGCTGGTCATAGCTTCCCTTGCAGCGGCCCTTCTTACCATATTGCTTTATGGAGTGATCTGGCTTGCCATAGGCTCGAATCTTCTGGTAAAGGATGAGACAGGCATTTATTATGGCATGAGCCATGTAAAAATGATTTTTTCGGCACCTTTTGCGGCGCTGCAAAGGGGAATGCAGTATATGCTCGACACGCCTTATATCCAAAGCGAGGCGGGAGAAGGCTTTTTGGCAAGACTGCTTGAATTTTTTGTTGTGCTGGCAGGAAGCTACCTTCCAAGCCTGAAATGGCCCGCGCTTATCCTGTTTGTGGGTGGAGGCGCAGGACTGATCGCCTTGTACATCAAAAAAAGAAGCCCACTTACCATTTTTCTGATCTTTCAGATCTTTTTTGTGCCGGTCTGTCTTTTGATCCAGTGCAAACGGCCATATTACAGGGTTTTTACCTATGGCGGGGCAGTGCTGTCCCTTCTTTTTATGGTGCTTGCCGGTTATGTGCTTGAAAAACTGAAAAAGGAAAGTCAGATAGGCAGATGCTCTTTGCTGCTTCTTGCAGTCCTTACAGTTTTTAGCCTGTATACCCTGCTTGGTACGGCCAAGGATCAGTTTGGAGAGCGTGAAAATGAGATCAGGCAGGTGCTTTCCCATGCGACGATCAGTGAAGATGGAAATTATTGTGTAACAGACTGTAATCAGCAGTATCTTTTGTTTTTCCTCTACGGGATCCGATGTGAGGATACGCAGATCGAGGGAAAAGATATGGTCATTCTGGATGAAAGAATGACAGATCCAAAGTTCCAGGAAATGGTATGGGAGTTTTATCAGTATTATGATACAATTCCCTGGGAGTATATTAACGAACAGATGACAGAAAGCTATCGAAGCAGTCATTATATTTTATATGAAAGGAAGGACAGGAAAGGATGAGAAGTGATTCTGTTAAAACGGGGACACAGCAGGCTCCCCACAGAAGTCTTTTTAATGCGCTTGGATTTACGGAAGAGGAAAGAAAGAGGCCACTCATTGGAATTGTCAATTCCTATAATGAGATCGTGCCCGGCCATATGAATTTGGATAAAATTACAGAGGCGGTTAAGCTCGGTGTGGCAATGGCAGGAGGAACTCCGGTTGTGTTCCCGGCGATTGCGGTGTGCGATGGAATTGCCATGGGGCATGTGGGCATGAAATATTCCCTGGTGACCAGGGATCTGATCGCAGATTCTACAGAGTGTATGGCCATGGCCCATGGCTTTGACGGCTTAGTTTGTATTCCCAACTGTGATAAGAATGTACCCGGACTTTTGATGGCGGCGGCAAGGGTAAACATTCCGACCATCTTTGTATCGGGCGGGCCGATGCTTGCAGGCCATGTGCATGGACAAAAGAGAAGCCTTTCCTCCATGTTTGAGGCAGTTGGAAGCGTGGCGGCAGGGACGATGACCATGGAAGAACTGTGTGAATTTGAGGAGAAGGTTTGTCCTACCTGCGGTTCCTGCTCCGGAATGTATACAGCAAATTCCATGAACTGTCTGACAGAAGCCCTTGGCATGGGACTGAGAGGCAACGGAACGATCCCGGCGGTTTATTCCGAGAGGATCCGCCTTGCCAAGCATGCAGGCATGAAGATCATGGAGCTTGTGGAAAAGAATATCAGGCCAAGAGATATAATGACGGAAAAGGCCTTTATGAATGCCCTTACGGTAGATATGGCGCTTGGTTGCTCTACCAATTCCATGCTGCACCTTCCGGCGATTGCCCATGAAGCCGGCGTAGAACTGAATTTGGATATTGCCAATGCACTTTCAGCAAAGACGCCTAATCTTTGCCATCTGGCGCCAGCAGGCCCTACTTACATGGAAGATCTGAACGAGGCCGGCGGTGTGTATGCGGTAATGAAGGAATTGACCAAGAAGGATCTGCTTTACCTGGATCTGCCGACTGTAACCGGCAAAACGGTAGGAGAAAACATTAAAGATGCTGTCAACAAAAATCCGGAAGTGATAAGGCCGGTGGAAAATCCTTATTCCGAAACAGGTGGAATTGCAGTGCTGAAGGGAAATCTGGCACCGGACTCCGGCGTGGTAAAGAGATCGGCAGTGGTGCCTGAAATGATGGTTCATGAGGGGCCGGCAAGAGTCTTTGACTGTGAGGAAGATGCGATCAAGGCGATCAAGGAAGGAAAGATCGTTGCGGGAGATGTGGTGGTGATCCGCTATGAAGGCCCTAAGGGTGGCCCGGGAATGAGAGAAATGCTTAATCCCACCTCGGCGATTGCAGGAATGGGACTGGGAAGCAGCGTAGCCCTGATCACGGACGGAAGATTTTCAGGCGCTTCCAGAGGCGCGTCTATCGGACATGTATCTCCTGAAGCTGCAGTGGGCGGCCCCATTGCACTGGTGGAAGAAGGAGATATCATCAGCATAAATATTCCTGAAAATACCTTAAACATGAAGGTATCAGAGGAAGAACTGGAAAGAAGAAGGAAAAAATGGACGCCCAGGGAGCCTAAGGTGACAACCGGATACCTGGCAAGGTACCGCGAAATGGTGACAAGCGGAAACAGAGGAGCAGTCCTGGAAATCCCACATAATCAATAACAGAAATGCAGATACAGACTAAGGAGGACATGATGCAGCTTACAGGTGCGGAAATTGTTGTAGAATGTTTAAAAGAACAGGGAGTGGATGTGGTTTTTGGCTACCCTGGCGGAACGATCTTGAATGTATATGATGCTTTATATAAGCACAGTGATGAGATCACACATATTTTGACCTCGCATGAGCAGGGGGCTGCCCATGCGGCAGACGGTTATGCCAGGGCAACGGGAAAGGTGGGCGTCTGCCTTGCAACCAGCGGGCCGGGAGCAACTAATCTGGTAACAGGAATTGCAACTGCCTATATGGATTCCGTTCCGGTGGTTGCCATTACCTGTAACGTTGTGCTTCCCCTTCTTGGAAAGGATACCTTTCAGGAGGTGGATATTGCGGGTGTGACTATGCCGATCACAAAGCACGGTTACATAGTAAAGGACATCAGCACTCTGGCAGATACCATCAGAAAAGCATTTAAGATCGCAAAGGAAGGAAGACCCGGGCCGGTTCTGGTTGATATTACCAAGGACGTGACAGCCAACACTTATGAATATGAAAAGCATTTGCCTCTTCCCTTGAAATCTTCCGCTAAATATACAAAGGAAGATATTGAGGAAGCAGTAAAGCTGATAAGGGAAGCCAAAAAACCTTTCATTTATGTAGGCGGCGGCGCAGTGATCTCAGGAGCTTACAAAGAAGTAAGAGAGCTTTCCAAACTGATGGACAGTCCGGTATGCGACACACTGATGGGAAAGGGAGTGATGGACGGCCATGCAGATTATTATACGGGGATGATCGGTATGCATGGAACCAAAGCTTCCAACCTGGGCGTCAGCGAATGTGATCTTCTGGTTGCACTGGGAGCAAGATTTTCGGACAGAGTGGTAGGAAATGCCGCAAAGTTTGCAGAGGGCGCCAAGGTACTGCATATTGATATTGATGCGGCGGAAATCAACAAAAATATCAGAACAGCGGCTTCTGTTGTAGGAGACTTGAAGGAGATCCTGACAAAGATCAACGGAATGCTCCCCCAGATGGAACATAAGGAGTGGATCTCGCATATAAAGGAATTAAAGGAAACTTATCCCCTTTCTTATCCTAAGGAAGGATTGTCCTGTCCTTTTATCATGGAGGAGATTGACAGGATAACAGAGGGGAAGGCACTGATCACAACAGATGTAGGACAGCATCAGATGTGGGCGGCTCAGTATTATAAATATTCTGAACCCAGAACCTTTTTATCTTCAGGAGGACTTGGAACCATGGGTTATGGGCTAGGGGCCTGCATTGGAGCAAAGGTGGGAAAACCGGATAAGATCTGCATTAATATTGCAGGTGACGGGTGCTTCAGAATGAATATGAACGAGATGGCCACCGCAGGCAGATATAATATCCCCATCATAGAGGTGGTGATCAATAATCATGTACTGGGAATGGTAAGGCAATGGCAGACCCTGTTTTATGGAAAGCGCTATTCCCAGACGGTTTTAAGCGACGGCGTTGACTATTGCATGGTAGCAAGGGGACTTGGCTGCGAGGCAATGCGCATTACCCGGAAGGAAGAAGTGGCAGATGCGATTGCAAAGGCAGTTGAGATGAACAGACCTGTGCTGATCGAGTGTATTATTCCGGAGGATGATAAGGTGTTCCCGATGGTTCCATCCGGTGCGGCCTTAAGCGAGGTTTTTGATCAGGCAGATATGGAAGCACAGAATGAATAAAAATATTTTAAAGGGAATGGTGATCGGCTTTTCTCTGATCCTTTTGTCCATTATCGGAATGTACCTGGGGCTGACTTATTATTACGGAGAAGGCTTCAGCTATGGAACCTGGGTCAATGGCATTTACTGTACCGGGAAAAGCGTAAATCAGATCAACGAAGAACTTCTTTCTGAAATGGACTATCAAGGGCTTACTATCACGGCAGGTGATAGTAAGTCTTATGTCATATTACCGGAAGATATTTCACTGAGGCTTGATTATACGAAAGCGCTGGAGCTTTACCTGGAAAGGCAAAATCCATATCTCTGGATCGATAATCTGATCGGGAAGGGCGGAGAAAAAGAGCTTTCTCCGGAAGTACTTTATGATCCGGCCGCGTTTGAAAAAATTCTTAAGGAAAGTCCCTTTTTTCAGGAAGAAAACAAGTATGGACAAAAGGACGATTCCGAATACCGCGTTGCCATTGAAAAAGGGGAGAAGGGATATTACCTTATCAATGAACGGGTTCATGTTTTTGAAGAAGAGAAAGCCAGAGAAGCGATAGAGGAAGCTATTGAAACCCTGCAGGAAACCTTGGATCTGGAGGAAGAAGGATGTTATCTTGATCTTGCCCTGACAGAAGAAATGAAGCAGACCATTGCTTTATTTGAAAAACTGGACGCTTATCAGGACTGCAGGATCGTTTATCTGTTTGGGGAGGAGCAGGTTCCGGTAGATTCCGGTGTTGCCTGTGATTTTGTGCTTCTGGATGAAGCGGGGAAACCGGTGCTGGATGAGGACGGAAACCTCATGACAGATGAGGAAAAGATAAGCGCATTTATTGACCGCCTGGGAGAGGAATATGACACGGTGGGCGGTGTCAGGCAGTTTCAGGCTACCCGGGGTGAGATCGTAACGGTAGAGGGCGGCATTTACGGGAACAAGCTGGACCGGGAAGCCGAAAAGGAATATCTTCTGAACGCTTTCCTGGAAAAAAGGGAAGAGCTTCATACGCCCTCTTATACGCAGATGGCACGCTGCCAGGGGAAGGATGACATAGGCACTACCTATATTGAGGTAGATATGACAAACCAGATGATGTACTATTATGTTGATGGAAAGCTGGAAATTGAAACCCCGGTAGTAACAGGGAACACCTCTTTGAGAAGGGGAACGCCGGAGGGAACCAATTACGTTTATAATAAGCAGAGAAACAGGGTTTTGCGAGGAGAAGATTACGCTACACCGGTGAAATACTGGATTCCCGTAAAGGGGGCCATCGGCATTCATGATGCATCATGGCGGAGCCGGTATGGAGGGGAAATCTATAAGACCAATGGTTCACACGGCTGTATCAACACTCCGTTAGAAGAGGTTTCGAAGCTTTATGATATGGTTGAGATCGGGACGCCCTGCGTGATGTTTTATTAAAGCAGTTGACTAAAGTGTTAAATCAGTTTAAAATATTTTCCAGATGTTTTTAAAGGGTGTAAACCACCAATGGGAGGAGAAAACAGTGGCAAGAGTATATAACTTTTCAGCAGGTCCGGCAGTTTTACCTGAAGAAGTTCTGAAAGAAGCTGCAGATGAGATGTTAGACTATAAGGGATCAGGAATGTCCGTTATGGAGATGAGCCATCGATCTAAGGTTTACGACAATATCATCAAAGAGGCCGAAGCTGATTTGAGAGAGCTTATGAACATCCCTGATAATTATAAAGTGTTGTTTCTTCAGGGAGGCGCAAGTCAGCAGTTTGCCATGATCCCCATGAACTTAATGAAGAATCGGAAGGCTGCCTACATTGTGACAGGACAATGGGCTAAGAAAGCCTATCAGGAGGCTAAGATTTATGGAGAGGCTGTTGAGGTTGCTTCTTCAGCAGATCAGACCTTTTCCTATATTCCGGACTGTTCGGATCTGCCGATCCCGGAAGATGCAGATTATGTATATATCTGTGAAAACAATACGATTTACGGTACAAAATACAAAACACTGCCCAATACCAAGGGGCATGTACTGGTTGCAGATGTTTCATCCTGCTTTTTATCAGAACCGGTGGATGTTACAAAGTACGGTGTGATCTATGGCGGCGTTCAGAAGAACATCGGCCCTGCAGGAGTTGTGATTGTGATTATCAGAGAAGATCTGATCACAGAGGATACTCTACCAGGAACACCTACTATGTTGAAATACAAAATTCATGCAGACGCCCAGTCTCTTTATAATACGCCTCCGGCATATGGCATTTATATCTGCGGCAAGGTGTTTAAATGGCTTAAGAAAAGAGGCGGCCTTGAAGCCATGAAAGAATATAATGAAAAGAAGGCCAAGATCCTTTATGATTTCCTGGATGAAAGCAAGCTGTTTAAGGGAACTGTCAGAAAGGAAGACCGTTCTCTTATGAATGTTCCTTTTGTAACAGGGGATGAGGAGCTGGATGCCAAGTTTGTAAAGGAAGCAAAGGAGGCAGGCTTTGAAAATCTGAAGGGACACAGGACAGTAGGCGGCATGCGTGCAAGCATTTATAATGCAATGCCTATTGAAGGAGTGGAAAAGCTGGTTGCATTCATGAAGGAATTTGAGAAGAAGAATGGCTGATTGCCGGAATCGAGGAGAAAAATGTTTCAGTATTATTGTTTAAATCCAATTTCAAATATTGGACTTTCAAAGTTCACAGATGATTTTAAAAAGACGGAAGAGGTAAACGAAGCAGAGGGAATTTTAGTAAGAAGCGCTGCCATGCATGAGATGGAATTTTCAGATCAGTTACTTGCTGTTGCAAGGGCTGGCGCAGGCGTGAATAATATTCCTCTGGACAGGTGTGCCCAAAAGGGAATTGTTGTGTTTAATACGCCGGGAGCCAACGCAAACGGTGTAAAGGAACTGGTGATCGCTGGCATGCTTTTGGCGTCCAGAGACATCATTGGCGGAGTAAACTGGGTAGAAGCCGACAAAGAGGATGAAAATATCGCTAAAGCGGCAGAAAAGGAAAAGAAGAAATTTGCAGGAACTGAGCTTGCAGGCAAGAAGCTTGGAATTATCGGTCTTGGCGCAATCGGCGTAAAGGTTGCAAACGTAGCAAAGCATCTGGGAATGGAGGTTTATGGCTATGACCCTTATGTATCTGTTGCTGCAGCGTGGAATTTAAGCCGTGATGTAAAGCATGTGATCAATGTGGAAGATATTTATGCGGATTGCGATATGATCACCATTCATGTGCCACTGCTTGACAGCACAAAGGGAATGATCGATCAGGATGCCATTGCCAAAATGAAGGACGGGGTGATCCTTCTTAACTTTGCAAGAGATCTTCTGGTAGATGAAAAGGCCGTTCTTGAAGGAATTGAAAGCGGAAAGATCAGAAGATATGTATCCGACTTCCCGAACCCCACAACAGCAGGGCAGAAGGGCTGCATTGTAATCCCTCATTTAGGAGCTTCCACAGAGGAATCGGAAGATAACTGCGCAAAGATGGCAGTAGATGAAATGATGGATTATTTGTACAATGGCAATATTAAAAACAGCGTGAATTATCCGAACTGTGATATGGGTGTTTGCGCCCAGGCAGGGCGTGTTGCCATTTTCCATAAGAATGTAGCAAATATGATCACGAAATTTACCGCCTGCTTCGGAGATGAAGGGATCAATATTTCAGACCTGATGAATAAATCCAGGGGAGAGGTTGCATATACCATGATGGATATTGAAACTCCTGCAGATGCAGCCATCATTGAAAAGCTTTCCCAGATAGAGGGAGTCTTCAGAGTCCGCGTAGTAAAATAAGCATCCTTTTGTGTGAAAAGAAAGGTTACTGGCATAAATAAGGCCTGCTCAAAAGAGCAGGTCTTTTGTTTTTTGTCTGAACCGGGCAATACTTATGGTACTTGCTTCTTGTGCTGGATAGAGATCTTTGCTAAAATAAAAAAAACAGTCAGGGTTATGGAGCGGACAGAGAGGGAATTTATGGATAATAAATTGTATAAATTAATGAACTGGCCCAGAATAGAGGGCATTGTCTATTCAGAAGAAAGCGCACCCCATGAAATATTAGGGCCTCATACGACCGGGAGAAGCACGTTATTCCAAATGTTTTTTCCGGGAGCGGTAAAGGTCAGCCTTGTGATCGGCAAGGGCCAAAAGGAAGAAAAGAAATATCCTATGGAAATGGTGGATGAGGCCGGTTATTTCGCATGCCTTGTGGCAGGAAAGACTCCACAGGACTACAGCTATCAGATCACAGACGAAAAGGGAGAGGTCTTTGACAGAAAAGATGCGTACCAGCATTTGAACGGAATGTCACAGACAGATATTGAGAAATTTGAGGCAGGTATTCATTATACCGTTTATGAAAAGCTTGGAGCACATCCGGAAACCATTGAGGGGGTAAGCGGAACCTCCTTTGCGGTCTGGGCGCCTAATGCAGTACGGGTCAGCGTGGTAGGCGATTTTAACTGCTGGGATGGAAGAGTCCACCAGATGACGAAAAATGAGGCTGGGGTTTTTGAACTGTTTCTGCCTGATGTAAAACCGGGAGACTGCTATAAGTATGAGATTAAGGTCAAAAGCGGCCTGACCTTTTTAAAAGCGGATCCTTATGCTTTTGGACAGCAGCTGCGGCCTGAAAATGCATCCGTTGTCAGAAAACTGGAGCATAAGTGGAAGGATCAGAAATGGATGAAGGAAAGGGCCAGACATCAGACAAAGGATGCGCCCATCAGCGTCTATGAGGTATATCTGGGATCCTTTAAGAGAGATCCCATTACCGGGGAATATGAGAATTACCGCACTCTGGCAGAGGAACTGATCGCCTATGTAAAGGAAACCGGATACACACATGTGGAGCTGATGCCGGTAATGGAACATCCCCTGGATGCGTCCTGGGGGTATCAGGTGATCGGATATTATGCCCCTACGGCCAGATATGGAACGGCTGAGGATTTCATGGCGTTTGTAGATGAACTGCATCAGGCCGGGATCGGCGTGATCCTGGACTGGGTACCGGCGCATTTTCCAAGAGATGGATATGGACTTGGACAGTTTGACGGAACCTGCCTGTATGAACATATTGATCCCAAACGGGGAGTGCATCCTCATTGGGGAACCTTGATCTATAATTACGGACGGCCCCAGGTGTCTAATTACCTGATTGCAAATGCCATGTACTGGGTAGAACAGTTCCATGCAGATGGAATCAGAATGGACGCAGTTGCTTCCATGCTGTATCTGGATTACGGAAGAGCAGAGGGACAGTGGATCCCTAATATTTATGGTGGAAATGAAAATCTGGAAGCAGTAGAATTTTTAAAGCATTTAAATTCCATGATGAAAAAGCGCAATCCAGGAGTTTTGATGATCGCAGAGGAGTCCACAGCATGGCCGAAGGTGACGGGCAAGGTGGAAGAAGAGGGACTTGGCTTTGATCTGAAGTGGAATATGGGCTTTATGAATGATTATCTGTCCTATATAGGCTTTGATCCTTATTTCAGGGCGCATCACCACAATGAACTGACCTTCAGCATGATCTATGCTTACAGTGAAAACTTTATGCTGATCTTTTCCCATGATGAAGTGGTACACGGAAAATCTACGATGATCGGTAAGATGCCCGGCAATATAGAAGATAAGTTTGCAAATCTCCGTCTTACCTATGCGTATATGATGACCCATCCGGGCAAAAAGCTTTTGTTTATGGGACAGGACATTGGAGAATTTAAGGAATTTGATGAGACCAGGCAGACGGAATGGGCACTTCTTGGGTATGATTCCCACAAGGGAGTGCATAAACTGGTAGCAGACCTGAATAAGCTGTACCGGGATAAGGCTGCCTTGTATGAGCTCGACAGCAATCCTGACGGATTTGAATGGATCAACTGTATTTCTCCGGAAAAGTGTATGCTTTCCTATATCCGCAAAGGCAAAAAGCAGGAAGAATTTCTGGTGGTGGTTGTAAATTTTGCAAACGTAGAACAGGTATTTAGTGTTGGGGTTTCCCAAGAAGGAAAATATAAGGAAATCCTGAATACAGATGCAAAGATATATGGCGGACAGGGAAGGGTAAACGGAAGGGCTGTGGGAACTGTGCAGCAGGAAGCAGATGGAAAGCCATTTTCCTTCCAAATGAAAGCAGCCCCCTTATCGGCAAGCATCTTTTCCTACACACCTTATACGGAAAAGGAAAAACAGCAGATCCTGCAGAAGAAACTGGAAAATGAAGCGTTAAAGCGCGCCAAGAAAGCGGAAGAAGAGGCAAAGGAGGCCACAAGGCTTGCCGCCATTGCCAAGGAAGAGGCAGATAAAGCTAAGGAAGAGGCAAGGGCAGCCCTTGAACGGGCACAGGCTGCCATAGAAGGGGCAAAGCAGGCAGAGGAAAAGGCCAGGAAGGAAATGGAGGCTGCCAAAGCTGAGCATATGAAAACACAAAAGTTAAGTGCAGATAAATAGGTGATGGGAGGAGCAGAATGGAACAAGAGCTTGAAGCTCTGGAAGACACCCTGGAGGTAAACCAGGGCGTGATACAGAAGTTTTTGGAAGAACTGCCCGACAAAGCCTTTCATCTGGGACTGCGGCTGGTACTGGCAGGGCTTGCTTTTCTGATCGGCATGCAGATCATACGTCTTTTAAGAAAGGTGCTGAAAAAGGCATTAAGGCGCGGAAAAGCAGAAGACGGAGTGATCAGATTTGTGGATTCCGTGGTGAAATTCGCACTGTATGCAGTGCTGATCATGATGATTGCATCCGGAATGGGTGTGGATGCCGCAAGTATCCTGGCGATCCTGGGTTCTGCAGGTGTGGCCATCGGTCTGGCGATCCAGGGAAGCCTCAGCAATTTTGCGGGAGGCGTTCTGATCATGATCACAAAGCCCTTTGTGACAGGCGATTATATCAAGGATGCTTCCGGGCATGAGGGAACGGTGGAAGCGGTAGAACTAATTTATACCCAGCTTCTGACCTATGACCATAAGGTCATTGTGCTTCCGAATGGAAATTTAGCCAATGGGGCGATCACCAATTATACGCGAAGCGCAAACAGAAGGATCGATATTCCCGTTTCCATTGCCTACGAAGAGGATATTCAGACGGCCAGAGAGATCCTGCTTGAGGTGATGAAGAAGGAAAAGGGCGTCATGCAGGGAGAAGAGATAAGGGTGATCGTGGACAGCCTGGGCGAAAGCAGTGTAAATCTGACGCTGAGATGCTGGGCCCTGCAGAAGGATTACTGGGAAGCTGTATGGAGCATTACGGAAAAGGCAAAATATGCGCTGGATCATGCAGGGATTTCCATTCCCTATCCACAGCTTGATGTACATTGTAATATGACGCAGAAGTAAATTGTGCTTGCAAATTAAGGTTTGTGCCGTTATAATATGTTATGTTGCTTCTGATGCAGCAGCATATTGCTACCGTGGCTCAGTCGGTAGAGCAGCTGATTCGTAATCAGCAGGTCAGGGGTTCGAATCCCCTCGGTAGCTTTAAGACAGCGGGTTAGATCCCCGCTGTCTTTTTTTTGTAAAAATGCTCCAGGTATTGTACGGCCTGGTAAAGTCCCATGGCGATGATACATAAAATGATGATAGAAGTGATCACCATTCCAAGCTTAAATACCTGGGAACCGTAAATGATCAGATAGCCAAGCCCAACTCTTGCAGCAAGGAATTCCCCGATGATTACCCCCACAAGGGAAAGACCGATATTGACCTTCATATTACTTAAGATGACGGGAATGGAGGAAGGAAGCACAACTTTGTGAAAGGCCTGAAAACGATTGCCTCCAAGGGTATAAATGAGCTTGAGCTTTTCCTTGTCAACGTGGATGAAACCGGTATACAGATTGATGATAGAACCGAAAACAGCTACGGAAATACCGGCAACAACAATGGTTTTGGTACCTGTTCCAAGCCATACGATAAATAAAGGGGCAAGCGCCGATTTGGGGAGACTGTTCAGTATAACCAGATAGGGCTCCAAAATTTCAGACAGGCTTCGGGAATACCAGAGCAGTGTGGCAATGAGGATGGAAAACAGCGTGACCAGAAAAAAACTGAGCAGGGTCTCGCCAAGGGTAATGCCGGTGTGCAAAAAGAAAGAGCCGTCCTTCAGCATGGTAAGAAAACAATGGATCACCAGACTGGGACTGCTGAAGAAGAAGGTGTCAATATAGCCAAGGCGTCCCGAAAACTCCCAAATGACCAGAAAGGCCAGAAAAAGCATGAGCCGGAGGCAGGTGATCAGATGGTGGTGTCTTCTGTGCTTTTGCAGATACTGTTTTTGCTCTAAGGAAAGGGGGGCCGCAGGAGGGCTTTGATTAACAGCTTTCTTGACAGTATTCATCAGAAATCTCCTTCCATAACAAAGTAAACAAATGATGAAATTCAGGTGCGTTTCTGGCGCTGAGGGGGGAAGCGTCTTTTGTTGTTAAGTGGATTGGAATTTCGGTTTTTACGGTAGCAGGCCGTCTGGAAAGGACTAACACCCGGTCGGCAAGAGAAATGGCTTCAGAGAGATCGTGAGTAATCAAAAGGGCGGTAACACCGCTTCTTCGAATGATGTTTCCAATGTCGGCAGAGACCATAAGACGGGATTGATAATCCAGTGCGCTGAAGGGCTCATCCAGAAGAAGAAGGGAAGGCTCCATGACCATGGTTCTGATCAGGGCAGCACGCTGCTTCATGCCGCCGGAAAGCTCATTTGGTTTTTTATCTTTAAAGGCATAAAGGCCATAATCTTTGAGCAGCTTTTCGGCCAGTGCCTTTTTCTGTGGCGAATAGGTGCCGGATATTTCAAGTCCAAGCAGGATATTTTTCCAGATGCTGCGCCACTCAAATAAGTGATCCTGCTGCAGCATGTAGCCAATCCCTGCAGAAGCCTCTTTATCAAGAAGAATTTCACCTGACTGAGGCATAAGCAGACCGGAGATCAGGGAGAGAAGCGTGGATTTTCCGCAGCCGCTGGGGCCGACAATGGCAACAAATTCTCCCCGGTCGATCCTGAAGGACAAATCAGACAGGGCTTTTGTTTCGCCGTTTAAATTATGATAGGAGTAGCAAAGATTTTTGCACTCCAGGACAGGTGTGCTCATAGACAAATGCCTCTTTCTGGTTCTTATAGTTATAAGCTATGAATTTTGACCGGTTATGTGCAGTGGAATGTTTGGAAAAAGGATTGAAAAGAAAAATAAAGTATGGTAGTATCAAATTCAGATTTAATAATCGGAGGATAAGGTCATGGCACAGTTGTGGGGTGGACGTTTTACCAAGGAAACAGATCAGATGGTATATCGGTTTAATGCCTCCATTGGGTTTGATAAGCGTCTTTTTGAACAGGATATCGAAGGCAGTATTGCCCATGTGGTTATGATGGAGAAGCAGGGGATTTTAACCTGTGAAGAAAAGGATGATATTATAAAGGGCCTGACTGAAATCCGAAAGGATGTAGAAGAGGGCAGACTTCAGATCACGGATGAATACGAAGATATTCACAGCTTCGTGGAAGCAAAGCTGATCGAAAGGATCGGCGAGGACGGGAAGAAGATGCATACCGGACGGAGCCGTAATGATCAGGTGGCTTTGGATATGAGGCTTTATGTGAGAGGCCAGGTCATTGAGATTTCCCGGTGCCTGAAGGAACTCTTAAATACACTGCTGACACTGATGGAGGAGAACCTTTCTACTTATATGCCGGGATTTACCCATTTACAGAAAGCGCAGCCTACCACACTTGCCCATCATATGGGCGCATATTTTGAAATGTTTAAGCGGGACATGCAGAGAATGGAAGATATTTACCGCAGGATGAATTACTGTCCCCTTGGTGCAGGAGCTTTTGCAGGCACCACTTACCCGCTGGACAGAACCTATACAGCGTCGCTTCTCGGCTTTGAGGGCCCGACCCTTAACAGCATGGATTCTGTTGCGGACAGAGATTATGTGATCGAACTTTTATCGGCGCTTTCCACGATCATGATGCATCTGAGCAGATTTTCAGAGGAGATCATTATCTGGAATACCAATGAATACCGGTTTGTGGAAATTGATGATGGATTTTCTACAGGAAGCAGTATTATGCCGCAGAAAAAAAATCCGGATATTGCAGAGCTGGTAAGAGGAAAAACGGGCAGGGTTTATGGAGCTTTAGTTTCAATCCTTACAACCATGAAGGGACTTCCCCTTGCTTATAATAAAGATATGCAGGAGGATAAGGAGGTTACCTTTGATGCCATTGATACGGTAAAGGACTGTCTGACTTTGTTTCAGGGGATGCTTGCAACCATGAAGTTCCAGGAACAGAGGATGAAAGAGAGCGCCGTAAACGGATTTACCAATGCCACAGATGCGGCAGACTATCTGGTTTTAAAGGGAGTTCCCTTCCGGGATGCCCACGGCATTATCGGAAGGCTGGTGCTCTACTGTATTCAAAAGGGATGCAGCATTGACGAACTCAGTATAGAGGAACTGAAACAGATCAGCCCTGTTTTTGAAGCGGATGTGTATGAGGCGATCAGCTTGAAGACCTGCGTGGAAAAAAGACTGACCATCGGCGCTCCTGGTCAAAAGGCCATGGAGGATGTGATCAGGCAAAGCAGAGAATTCTTGTCAGGACTGTGGTTTGAAAAGGAAAATGCATAAAAGAAAAAGAGGAGTAAGAAAATGAGCGAGAAATTGAAAGTTGGTATTTTAGGCGGAACAGGCATGGTTGGACAGAGATTTATCTCTCTTTTGGAAAAGCATCCATGGTTTGAGGTAACTACTATCGCAGCAAGCCCAAGAAGCGCAGGAAAAACCTATGAAGAAGCAGTGGGCGGCAGATGGAAGATGACAACACCGATGCCGGAAGCTGTGAAGAAAATAGTAGTAATGAATGTAAACGAAGTAGAAGAAGTTGCGGCAAAGGTAGATTTTGTATTCAGTGCGGTGGACATGACAAAGGAAGAGATCAGAGCCATTGAAGAAGCCTATGCCAAGACGGAAACACCGGTAGTATCCAATAACTCAGCACACAGATGGACGCCGGATGTTCCTATGGTAATTCCTGAGATCAATCCGGAGCATACAAAGGTAATCGAATTCCAGAAAAAGAGACTGGGAACGAAAAAGGGATTTGTTGCAGTAAAGCCCAACTGCTCCATACAAAGCTATGCACCTGTGCTTTCAGCCTGGATGGAATATGAACCCTACGAGGTAGTGGCAACTACTTATCAGGCGATTTCCGGTGCGGGAAAGACTTTTAAGGACTGGCCGGAAATGGAAGGAAATATTATTCCATATATCGGCGGTGAGGAAGAAAAGAGTGAGAAGGAGCCTTTAAGGATTTGGGGCGAAATTAAGGATGGCGTGATCGTTCCGGCTACATCGCCTGTTATCACCTGTCAGTGCATCCGTGTTCCGGTATTAAATGGACATACGGCAGCTGTTTTTGTAAAATTTAAGAAGAAGCCTACAAAGGAAGAACTGATCGAAAAGCTGGTATCCTTTAAGGGTCTTCCACAGGAGCTCGAGCTTCCAAGCGCACCTAAGCAGTTCATAAGATACATGGAAGAGGAAAACAGACCCCAGGTTGTTTTGGATGTTGATTATGAAAGAGGAATGGGCATCAGCGTAGGAAGACTGCGTGAAGATACCGTATATGACTGGAAGTTTGTAGGACTGTCCCATAATACGGTAAGAGGGGCTGCGGGTGGAGCAGTTTTATGTGCAGAGCTTCTTACGAAGCAGGGATATATTACAGCAAAATAAATGAAAATGAACTGTGCAGGGAAATGGGGAGTCCCTGCACGGTGTTCTTTTGGTGGGGCACATATATGGAGGAATTACGTTATCAGGTTGATCTGCTGACAGCAATGAACCAGAAGTTAAAAAAAGAAGAGAAAATGCTGCGGCTGCTTTGCAAAACATCCAGCAATGTATTCCTTTATATTAATTTTCAGGATCATCAGGTACAGACATTGGCGAATTGGGACTTCTTTTTCCCGGATATCACCATTAAAGATGTTCAGGATCTGCCAAGATTATATACGCAGGTAGAAGAAAAATATGTTCTTCCCATAAAAGAGCTTTTGTTCCTTGAAAAGAGAGGTCTGAACACGGACAGCTGTATTATCAGGCTGCGGGATGGAAAAACCTGGGTGGAATGCGAAGCTACTGTTATGTATGACGAGCAGGGGCAGGCAACGGATAAGGTAATCCGCTTTAAGGATATCTCAAAGTTTAAAAACCAAAACGAAGAGCTCACCTATATGGCCTATTTTGATATACTTACGGGACTCTATAACAGAAATTATTTTGTCCGTCTGCTGGCTGATTTTGTCAGGAGGGCAGAGGAAGAAAACGGCATTATTGAAGTAATGTTTGTGGACATAGATGATTTCCGAAAGATCAATGACGGCTTTGGACTGATTGTTGGCGATGAGATCGTCCAGCAGTTTGGACAATTCCTTGGAGGCTTTCGGTGTGAAACTGTTTTGGCTTCTCATTTCAATGCGGACATTTATTGTCTTGCAATCTATGAACCGGGCGGAAACAGAACGGTTGAACATATCTACGAGGAAATCAAGAAAAGGATCAAAACCCCATTTCATTTAAGCAATGGAATGGATATTACCATATCGGTCAGCGTAGGAGTTGCGCAGTATCCGGAATCGGCTACGACCACTCTGGATCTGATCAACTGTGCTGAAATCGTTATGTTTAAGGCAAAGGGCCCTGGCAAGGATGCGATCCAGTTTTTTGACGCACCCATTTTAAGTGAGTTCCTTCAAAATGTAAATATCGAAACAAAACTAAAAGGAGCGGTTTTCAGCGAAAACTTTACCATAAATTTTCAGCCGCAATATTATGTGGGAAGCAGGAAGATGCGTGGGGTAGAAGCGCTGATCAGATGGAAGGATCAGGATGGAAAAATGATCAGTCCTTCCGTGTTTATTCCCATTGCAGAAAAGAACGGTACCATTGTGCCTATTGGAAACTGGGTGATTGAGGAAAGCATCAGGATTTTTGCATCCTGGAAGAAGAAATACAAGTGTGATGTGGTGCTGTCGCTGAATATCTCAGCCATCCAGTATATGCGGGATGACTTTATAGACAGCCTTCTTGCCATCATTAAAAAATACGAAGTGAATCCGGCAGAGCTCGAACTAGAGATCACGGAAAGCGTTCTCATAGAAAACTTTAAAGAAGTGACCAGGAAATTACATATCCTGCGGGATTATGGGATCAAAATCTCCCTGGATGATTTTGGAACCGGCTATTCTTCTCTGTCCTATTTGAAGGGACTTCCTATTGATACACTTAAAATTGATAAGAGCTTTATCGATACCATTATTCTGGATGAAAATACAAGGGTGATCACAGAATCCATTGTATTTATGGTGAAAAAGCTGGGCTTTGAGACCATTGCGGAGGGTGTGGAAACTGATGAACAGTTTGAATATCTGAAAAATATCGGATGCGACTGTATCCAGGGCTACCTTCTTGGAAAACCGGTGGAATCCGAAAAAATTGAGGAGCTTTTGAGTCATCAGCTATAATGTGTCAGAGGTGAGAAATGATACTGGGACGGACTTTGGAACTGAAATATCTGAATAACTGTTATGAAAAAGATGGAAGCCAGATCCTGGTAGTGTATGGAGAAAGGAACGTAGGGAAAACAGCCCTTCTGTTTGAATTTGTTAAAGGGAAGCCCTATTATTATTATAAGGTCAGATCGGCCTCTGACAGGGAACAGAGATTTTTGTGGGGAAGGGATCTTACAAGGCAGAATAAAAAAGTAAAGGAATTCCCCACTTATACAGAGCTTTTTGAATGTATGATGGAAGGAGCCGGAGAAAAAGGGCTCATTTTGATCGATGAATTTCAATCGATCGTAAAAAATAGTGATGAATTTATGGAAGAACTGACAAGCTTTGTACAAAACAGCCATCAGAAACTGATGGTTGTTCTTTGCAGTTCTTCCCCTTGTTTTGTTGAGAACAATTTGATTGATCGCATTGGAGAAATGGCATATCATCTTTCCGGCTTTTTTAAGATCAAGGAGCTTGATTTTGAGGTGATGCAGGAGTTTTTCCCGGAATACTCAAAGGAACAATGTATGACGTCCTATGCTGTCCTTGGAGGGCTTCCGGGACTTTGGAAGTGCTTTGAAAAGGATCTTACCATAAAGGAAAACATCTGCCGCCATATTTTGCGGGAGGATTCCCTGCTCTTTCAGGAGGGGAAGAGGATCATGGAAGAGGAACTCAGGGAAACAGGAGTCTACAACAGTATCCTGGCAGTCATTGCGCAGGGACATCATAAGCTGAATGAGCTGTATCTCCATACAGGCTTTTCCAGAGCAAAGATCAGCGTATATCTTAAAAATCTTATGGAGCTTGAGCTGGTGGAAAAGGTCTACTCTTTTGATCAGGAGGGGATAGAAGGAACGCAAAAGGGAATTTATCAGATCACCAATCATTTTGTGAACTTTTATTTTACCTTTTTGTACCCTAATCTGAGCAGCCTGGAAATGATGGGAGCGGAAGAATTTTACGATCAGTTTATTGCTCCTTTTCTGATGAAATACGCCCGGGAAAGCTTTGGAAGCGTATGCAGGCAGGCTGTTTCCAAGTGGAACCGTCAGGGTGAACTTCCGTTTTCAGTAGGAAGGGTCAGCAGATGGGTTGGAAAAATGGAAAATATTGATGTGATCGCACAAAATGAGGATGGGCGGACACTGATCGGGATCTGCAGCTATGAAAGAGCCGCCATGCCCTTTGAGGATTATGAATGGCTGCTTTTTTGCGCAAAAAAGGCCAGGATCAGAACTGACTTTATTTACCTCTTTTCCCTTGGACGGTTTGATGAAAAATTACAATTAGAAGCAAGGATAAAGAAAAACCTGAAACTGGTTTGTCTGGATGAAATGTAATGGGAAAAAACTTATATATTGCGGAAAAACCCAGTGTTGCAAGGGAATTTGCGAAGGCGCTTCAGATCAGGGCGAACAATAGGGATGGATATCTGGAATCGGAAGAAGCGGTTGTAACCTGGTGCGTGGGACATCTTGTTACCATGAGCTACCCGGAGGCTTATGATGAAAAGTATAAAAGATGGTCTCTTGAAACCATCCCGTTTATTCCGGAAACATTTAAATATGAGGTCATAGACAGCGTTAAAAAGCAATTTCAGATCGTCAGCGTTTTATTAAACCGGGAGGATGTGGAAACTATTTATGTGTGCACAGACTCTGGGCGGGAGGGAGAATATATCTACCGTCTTGTGGAACAGCAGGCACATGTGACGGGGAAAAAACGGCGCAGGGTATGGATCGATTCGCAGACAGAGGAAGAGATCTTAAGAGGGATCAGGGAGGCAAAGGATCTTTCCGCTTATGATAATCTTGGAGAGGCTGCTTACCTGAGGGCAAAAGAAGATTACCTGATGGGAATTAATTTTTCAAGAGTGCTTACCCTGAAGTATGGAAATGCCGTTAAAAATTACCTGAAGGCAGAAAGAGCCGTGATCAGCGTAGGCAGGGTTATGACCTGTGTGCTGGGAATGGTGGTAAAAAGAGAACGGGAAATACGGCAATTTGTTAAAACGCCGTTTTACAGGCTGACCCTTCTTACAATGATAGGGGACAGGGAGTGCGAATGTGAATGGAAGGCGGTTGAGAATACGGCCTATTTTGGTTCGCCGCTCTTGTATAAGGAAAATGGCTTCAAGAAAAGAGAAGATGCGCAGGCGCTTTTGGAAAAGCTCAGTGAAAAGCAGCCTGTGGTCTGCCATATTGAGGCAGTAGAAAAAAAGAAAGAGGCGAAAAATCCGCCCCTGCTCTATAATCTGGCAGAACTGCAAAACGACTGTGCTAAGCTGTTTAAGATCAGCCCGGACGAAACGCTGAGGATCGCACAGGAGTTATATGAGAAGAAAATGACGACCTATCCCAGAACAGATGCAAGAGTTCTTTCCACGGCAGTGGCAAAGGAGATCGACAGAAATCTTAAGGGACTTTCAGGCATTAACATGGTAAGGCCGTTTACGGAGCAGATCTTAAAGAGCGGAAGCTATAAAGGAATTGCAAAAACAAGATATGTAAATGATAAACAGATTACAGATCATTATGCCATTATCCCTACGGGACAGGGATTAAATAATTTAAAAAATTTAAATCCGGTTTCCGCAAAAGTGTATGAGATCATCGTCAGGAGATTTATAAGTATTTTCCTGCCTCAGGCAGTGTACCGAAAGGTGGCCCTGGAGGTGTCTGTTATGGAGGAGCATTTTTTTGCTTCCTTCAAGGTGCTCGAGGAGGCAGGCTTTTTGGACGCCATGCATTATTCCTTTGCAAAGAAAAAGGCTGAAAAAGGAGAGCAAAGGGAGCAGGAAGAGGATACGGAGGAAGGGGTTGATCAGGAGCTTATGAGAACCCTGTCAGGCCTGAAAAAGGGGATGGAGCTTACCGGGAAAGAATTTCAGATCAAGGAAGGAGAAACCTCACCTCCCAAACGTTATAATTCGGGAACCATGATCCTTGCAATGGAAAATGCGGGGCAGCTTATCGAAGATGAGGAACTGAGGGCCCACATTAAGGGAAGCGGAATTGGAACTTCTGCTACCAGAGCTGAAATTTTGAAAAAGCTTTTTCACATCAAATACCTTGCACTGAACAAAAAAACACAGATCATAACGCCCACTCTGATGGGGGAAATGGTTTATGAGGTGGTGGATGCATCTATCCGGCCGCTCCTTGATCCGGCATTGACGGCAAGCTGGGAAAAGGGACTTACCATGGTGGCGGAAGGAACCATAACCGGGCAGGAATATATGGGAAAGCTGGATGACTTTGTGAGAAGAAGAACCAACATTGTAAAACAGATGAATAATCAATCAAATTTGAATATGCAGTTTACAAAGGCTGCAGGAAACTATAAAAAATGAAAAGGAGAAGGAAGATGTTAAATCAGTACACCATTGAAAATTTGTATGACCTGAATGAAACGATCGCAGCGCCTTTGTTTGAAGGAGCCGTATATCCGTGGGAGCTTTTGCCGAAAATCAGTGATTTTATAAAAAAGCTGGGAGCATCTCTTCCCACAGATCAATATACACAGATCAAGGAAAATGTATGGGTATCTAATTCTGCAACGATCGCGCCTACAGCATATATTGGCGGGCCGGCCATCATAGATGATGAGGCAGAGATCAGACACTGCGCATTTATCCGTGGAAACGCCATTGTTGGAAAAGGCGCAGTAGTAGGAAATTCCACAGAGCTGAAAAATGTGATCCTGTTTAACAAGGTGCAGGTTCCTCATTATAATTATGTCGGGGACAGCATTCTGGGCTTTAAGGCGCATATGGGGGCTGGCTCCATTACCTCAAATGTGAAAAGCGACAAAACACTTGTGACCGTAAAGGACGGAGAGGAAGGGATTGAAACAGGATTAAAAAAATTCGGAGCCATGTTAGGAGACCATGTAGAGGTTGGATGCAACAGCGTCCTGAATCCGGGTACCGTTATCGGAAGAAATACCAATGTATATCCTACCAGTATGGTGAGAGGATGTATTCCTGCTGGCAGCATTTACAAAAAAAGAGGAGAGATCGTCATAAAACGATAAATTTTTCTCAAAAGGGCTGGATTTTTTACGGAAGATATGCGAAAATAAGAGCTGTGATTATGACAAAATATTCACAAGTCTGTCTGTCTTTCCGGCAGAGAAAGGAATGTTTTGTTAATAAATATTTTCTACATAATTGAAAGGAGTTTTCACATGATTTATTCAAAAGAAGTTGAAGAAATGTGTACAGTTGCCCAGGGTGTTAACCATGGTTGTGCACCTATCCCGGAAGAAGCAAAATGGGTAAAAGCAAAAGAAATTAAAGACATTTCCGGTCTTACACATGGCGTGGGCTGGTGTGCACCTCAGCAGGGTGCCTGCAAGCTGACACTGAATGTGAAGGAAGGTATTATTCAGGAGGCACTGGTAGAAACCATCGGATGTTCAGGAATGACCCACTCAGCAGCTATGGCAGCTGAGATCCTTCCCGGAAGAACCGTTCTGGAAGCTTTAAATACTGACCTTGTATGTGATGCAATCAATACAGCAATGAGAGAGCTGTTTTTACAGATCGTTTATGGAAGAAGCCAGAGTGCGTTCTCAGAAGAAGGACTTCCGATCGGCGCAGGTCTTGAGGATCTTGGTAAGGGACTTAGAAGCCAGGTTGGTACTATGTACGGAACTCTGAAGAAGGGCCCTCGTTATCTGGAAATGGCAGAAGGCTATGTAACAGGAATCGCACTTGACGCTGATGATCAGATCATTGGTTATAAGTTTATCAACTTCGGTAAGATGACCGACTTTATTAAGAAAGGTGATGATCCGGCTACCGCATACGAAAAGGCAAGCGGCCAGTACGGAAGAGTTGCAGATGCAGCAAAGATCATTGATCCCAGAACAGATAAAGAAGTGAAATAAAGCATAGAGAAGCGGAGGATATCCCTCCCATAGAAAGGAGTCACACGATAATGGCATTATTTGAATCATATGAAAGACGAATTGACAAAATCAATTCTGTATTAAACAGCTATGGAATCGCTTCTCTGGAAGAAGCTGAGAAAATTACAAAGGATGCAGGACTTGACGTATATGCGCTTGTAAAGGGCATCCAGCCTATCTGCTTTGAAAATGCTTGCTGGGCATACACAGTAGGCGCAGCAATCGCAATCAAGAAGGACTGCAGAAAGGCATCTGAAGCAGCAGCAGCAATCGGTGAGGGACTTCAGTCCTTCTGTATTCCTGGTTCCGTAGCAGATACCCGTAAGGTTGGTCTTGGACACGGAAACCTTGGAAAGATGCTTCTGGAAGAGGATACCGACTGCTTCTGTTTCCTGGCAGGACATGAGTCCTTCGCAGCCGCTGAAGGCGCTATCGGTATTGCAGAGAAGGCAAACAAGGTTCGTCAGAAACCTCTCCGAGTTATTTTGAACGGTCTTGGAAAAGACGCTGCACAGATTATTTCCAGAATTAACGGATTTACTTTTGTTGAGACAGAGTATGATCCTTATACCAACGAAGTTAAGGAAGTAAGCAGAACTGCTTATTCCGAGGGCCTTCGTGCAAAGGTTAACTGCTATGGCGCAAATTCCGTACCGGAAGGCGTTGCTATCATGTGGAAAGAGAACGTAGACGTATCTATCACAGGTAACTCTACCAATCCTACCAGATTCCAGCATCCTGTAGCAGGAACCTACAAGAAGGAAAGAATTGAAGCTGGCAAGAAGTACTTCTCCGTAGCTTCCGGCGGTGGTACAGGACGTACCCTTCATCCGGACAATATGGCTGCAGGTCCTGCTTCTTACGGATTTACAGATACTCTTGGACGTATGCACTCTGACGCACAGTTTGCAGGTTCCTCATCTGTTCCTGCCCATGTTGAAATGATGGGTCTGATCGGAATGGGCAACAACCCGATGGTTGGTGCTACCGTTGCAGTTGCTGTTTCTGTTGAGGAAGCAGCGAAGGCTGGCAAATTCTAAGAAATGCCGTAAAATAGGCACTTTGCAGAATTGCTAAAACCTACGAAAACCCCTCAAAACAGATAGGTAATACACAGGTAATACACAGAGGTAATACACAAAAAATGCCGTAATCTTAAAAGGTTGCGGCATTTTCAATGCAGCATATCAAAAACGGAATGAGAGATCAGGTATCCATAGGCATCCTGTACCTCTTCGGCGCTCAGGCTTTTATCCCCGTAACAGAGCCAGGCTTTTATCACAGGTTGAAAAGAAAAGGTGGTTTGGCTATAGACTTTTGGAAACAAATAATTTAGAATAAATAAGAAAGAAATTTTTATAGCATTAACCAAAAGAAGGGATAGTTAAGTATGAGTGAAGAGAAGAAAATTTACTGCACGCAGTGCGGAAGTGAAAATGCCGCAGGCTCAAAGTTTTGCGTGAACTGTGGTTCAAAACTGGAGGAGCTTCCTGCGCAAAACGATACGGCTGAGGCCGCACAGGAAATGCCTGAAGAGAAGAATGTGTATGCAGAAGGACTGCCTTCCGAACAGGAACCGGTTTTTGAGAAGGTAACCAATGCAGAAGAGATAAAGCCGGAGCCGATTCAGGGGCAGGCACAGCAGGAGGATATTCATATTACTTATGAAACGCCTGCACAGACACAGTATTATGATTCGTCCAATTCCCAGGCAGAAACTGTAAGTGAAAAGAAAGGAAATATGGGAATTGCCATTGCGTCCCTGGTATGTGGAATTTTATCCATTCTTTGCTGCTGCTTAACCTGCTTCAGCGTTGTCCTTTCCATTGCAGCGATTGTTCTTGGCATCATTACGCTGGTAAATAAATATGATGGAAAAGGCATGGCCATTGCGGGAATTGCAACAGGCGGTGTAGGGATCCTTCTTGTTGTGATCTTCCTGATCGCAGGAACAAGCAGTACCTATCAGGATCTGTTAGATGAAATTATGTATTAAGGAACAAGAGCATTATCGAACAGATGCAATTTTTTTCCTGATAGGACTGGTGCTGTTTTTCCCCTTATTTGCCTTTGGACTGTGGTTTGGGCATACAGGCTATAACAGGATCGGACAGATGTTTGCATGCGGTTTTCAGAGAGTGACTGGTTTTCCCTGTCCGGGCTGTGGCGGCACGCGTGCGTTTTATTATCTGTTCCGGGGAGAGTTTTTTAAGAGCTTTTTATATCACCCGGCGGTTCTTTATGGCATGGGCGCTTATCTGGAATTTATGGCATTATATCTATACAGGAATTATATAAGAAAAACAAACAGAGAAATTCAAATCCAGTATTATTTATATGGAGCTTTGTTTGTTATTGTGCTTCAGTGGGTTGTTAAACTTGCCTTTATCGTGGCAAGGTTAATACATATATTATAGGAGGAAAAAGAAAATGGATGCAAAAACAACAGGTATTGTAGCATATCTTACATGGATCGGTTTTATTATTGCAATATGTGCAGGAGATAAGGATGGGGCAATTTTTCATGTCAATCAGGCCCTTGTAATCATGCTTTTTTCACTGCTTGCAGTTATTCCCTGTGTGGGCTGGATCTGGGGGATCTTTATGCTGGTATGCTGGATCATGGGACTGGTTGCAGCAATCAACCAGGAAGAAAAGGAAGTTCCGTTGATCGGTAAGATCAGAATTTTAAAGTAAGAACGGATCATTTAATTTAGTTCCAATATAAAACTGGCAGAGCCTTTCTGCCAGTTTTTGTTGTCTTTATTCTTCGGAAACATCTTCGCCTGAAGACTCGTCATCGTAAAAAACAGTATCATCCGTATCAAAATTATCATCAGAAGAGGACTCTTCCGTAGATGGATCGGAAGGTGCTGTTTCCTGGGAAGTATCAGAGGGTGTTTCCTCATCATAGCTGTAGATCTCTTCCGGAATGTTACCGTGTAAGATCGAAATGATATATTGAATCCTCAGGTTGGCACGGTCATAGTATTGCTTTGCAGCATCTGCCATATTGGCATTATAGGTATCGCCGTCAAATGCCTGATGATAGTAGTAGACAGCCTGCGACATGTTTTCACTTGCCTGAGTGGCAAGCTCTGCAACACCCGGAAAATCGTCGGGAACTTCAAGGGATGCCATTTGTTCAAAGGAAGTATTCATGTTATCCAGCAAAGCCAATAGCTGTGCCGGAGCAGTATCTGAATTTGGGTCAATGGCGTTAATGGAAGAGTCAAAGACCTTCATGTTTTCAAAAAACTGCGTCATGTTTGCTTTGTAATTTTCAAGCGCAAGATCCTTTTTCCCACAGCCGGACAGAAAAGCAGTAAGGAACAGAACCGTAAGGAAAAGCAATGCCGCCGTCTTTTTTCTTTGTGCTAATATCGTCAAAAAAATGCCCCCGTTTCTTTTATGGAATAAAACATACATGTTTAAATTAACATAGATATATTTTGAAAGCAAGAAATATAGAAAAGATTAAGATAAATCCCTTGAAAATAATATATTTGTAAATTGTAGTTTGACGTAGTTTATGTTAACATAAAAAAAGCGAAAATAATTCATGAGTATGAATGACGGAGATCATGATGAAAAAAGAAGAATTTACACAGCTTGTAAAAGATAAATTGATTTTTCTGGATGGAGCAACCGGATCCAACCTTATGAAAAAGGGAATGCCGGTGGGAGTCTGCCCGGAAAAATGGATCCTGGAAAATCCGGATGCGATCTGTGAACTGCAAAGGGAATATGTAAAGGCCGGAACCAATATTTTATATGCGCCTACCTTTACTGCAAACCGGATCAAACTAAAGGAGTATGGACTGCAGGATCAGCTTGTGGAAATGAACCAAAGGCTGGTGGCTCTCTCCAAACAGGCGGCACAGGGAAAAGCGCTTGTAGCAGGGGATATTACCATGACGGGCAAACAGCTTAAGCCTATGGGAGACCTGGAACTGGAAGAACTGATTGAGGTTTACAAGGAACAAATCAGTGTCCTTGATCAGGCAGGAGCAGATCTGATCGTGGTGGAAACCATGATGAGCCTGCAGGAGACAAGGGCAGCGATCATTGCAGCAAAAGAATGCAGCGATCTTCCTATCATGGCAACGCTGACCTTTGAAGCAGACGGAAGAACTTTGTTTGGAACTGATGCGGTAACAGCGGCTGTAACGCTGGAAAAGCTGGGAGCCTGTGCAGTAGGGGCAAACTGCTCCACGGGGCCGGATCAAATGATCGCACTGATCGAAAAAATGGCAGCTGCCGTTGAAATTCCGATTATCGCAAAGCCAAACGCAGGAATGCCTTCCTTAAACGATAAGGGAGAAACGGTTTATGATATGGATGCAAAGACCTTTGCCCGGGAGATGCAGGGGCTTGTAAAGGCGGGAGCTTCCATTCTGGGAGGATGCTGTGGAACTTCTCCGGAATACATAGAAAAGCTGGTGAATGAAGTACAGGGTCAAAAACCGGTATCTCATTTTAAGCCTGGGATCCGTTATCTGACCAGTGAGAGAAAAACCGTCCCTTTTACGCTGAATTCCCCGTTTATGATTGTGGGAGAGCGGATCAACCCTACGGGAAAAAAGAAACTGCAGGCAGAGCTGCGGGAAGGGTGCCTGGATCTTGCGATTTCCTTTGCAGAGGAACAGGAAGCACATGGGGCAGCCCTTCTTGATGTGAATGTGGGGATGAGCGGAATTAATGAAAAGGAAATGATGCAAAAGCTCCTGGAGGAGATTACAGTGGCCTCCAATTTACCGCTTTCCATTGATTCCAGCCATGTAGAGGTGATCGAGGCAGCTCTGAGAAGGTATCCGGGAAGGGCGTTGATCAATTCTATTTCCGGAGAAACAGAAAAGCTGGAAAAATTATTGCCCATTGCTAAGAAGTATGGGGCAATGTTTATCTTGCTTCCTCTTTCTGACAAAGGACTGCCGGAAAATCTGGAAGAAAAAACAGCTATCATTGACAGGATCAGTCAAAAAGCGTTTGCAATGGGGATGAAGAAGGAAGATATTGTTGTGGACGGATTGGTCACAACGGTAGGAGCAAATAAAAAGGCGGCCAGGGAAGTCCTGGAAACAATACGTTACTGCAAAGAAAATGGATTTGCGACCACCTGCGGTCTTTCAAACATTTCCTTTGGGTTGCCGGAAAGAAGCTTTGTGAACGCCGCTTTTTTAACAATGGCTATCCGGGAAGGACTGACCATGGCGATTTCAAATCCTTCTCAGGATCTATTGGTTAATGTGGCATTTGCCTCTGACCTTCTGATGGAGAAGGAAGATGCAGATATCAGGTATATTGAACAGATCAGCGCCTACCAGGAAAGGAAACCTGCCGTGGTACAGACTGCAAAACCCGCAGCGGATAAGAAGGATGAGGCAAAGGGGGCTGACCCTTCTGGCGGATTTGCAGAGGATGTGATCTATCAGGATGTTTTAAAAGGAAATCAAAAGCATATCAAGGAGCATACGATGGAGGCTGTGGAAAAGGGCGGAGATCCCCAAAAGATCCTGAACGATTCCCTGCTGCCTGCGATCAATAAGGTTGGGGAATATTTTGATAAAGGGAAGTATTTTCTGCCGCAGCTTATTGCAAGTGCAGAAGCAATGAAGCTTTCCATTGAGTACCTGGAGCCGCTCCTTTCCAAAGGACAGCAGAAGGGAGAAATGCCGGTCGTGGTGATTGCAACTGTGGCTGGAGATATTCATGATATCGGGAAAAACCTAGTCGCCCTGATGATGAAGAATTATGGTTTTCAGGTAATAGATCTGGGGAAGGACGTGCCCAAAGAAGTGATCGTGCAGGAAGCCATTGACCGGGATGCAAGGATCATAGCCCTATCGGCTCTTATGACGACCACTATGCAGGAGATGAAGCGCGTGGTGGATTACGCAAGGCAGAAAAAGGTAACGGCAAAGATCATGATCGGAGGTGCAGTGATCACGCAGGAATACGCAGAGGAGATTGGCGCAGACGGCTATTCAAGGGACGCTGCAGACGCTGTCCGCGTGGCAAAGGCGCTTTTAAATATGGAAGAGGAATAGAAAAGGGAGAAGGATATGGAAGAAATGACGACAGGAACGGAGCAGGAGCTCCTGAAAAAAATGCTTTTTTATGCACGGATCAGAACGGCAGTGGTTTTGGTAGTTGCCATCTTATTGGTCCTTTGCGGTATCCTGATCGTACCGAAAGCGATCGGAACGATCAATCAGGCAAATCAGATTATGGAGCAGGCAACAGAAACGATTTCCCTGGCCAATACTGCGATTGAAAGTGTAACGACCATGAGTCAGTCCATAACAGATATGGGAACCAACATGGATACCTTTATCACGGACAATGGCGAAAGCGTTGAAGCGGTTATGACAAAGCTGGAAGAAATTGATTTTGAAGGACTGAATACTGCTATTAAGGATCTGGGCGACGTGGTAGAGCCTCTGGCCAAGTTTTTTGGGAAGTTCGGGAAATAATCACAAATTAAGGATTACGCAAAAGAAATAAGAAGAGAGGAATGGAAATGATAGGAGCAGATGCAATCGTTAAATGTTTGGAAGAGGAGGGCGTTTCTTATGTGTTTGGGTATCCGGGAGTAGCGATTTGCCCTTTTTATAACAGCATTTTACAGTCCACTATAAAATCTGTTTTGGTCAGAACGGAACAGAACGCAGCTCATGCAGCCAGCGGCCTTGCAAGAGTGACAGGGAAGGTAGGTGTCTGTGCAGTTACATCAGGCCCCGGAGCAACCAATGTGATTACCGGAATTGCTACGGCATTTGCAGACAGCATTCCGCTGGTCTGTATTACCGGACAGGTAAATTCGGCGCTGTTGGGAAGCGATGTGTTCCAGGAGGCTGATATCACGGGAGCGGTGGAGTCTTTTGTAAAGTACAGTTATCTGATAAAGGATGCCAATGAGATCCCAAGGATTTTTAAGGAAGCTTTTCATATTGCAAACAGCGGCAGAAAGGGGCCTGTTTTAATTGACATTCCCATTGATGTGCAGAATGCGGAAATAAAGAAGTTTGTTTATCCTGATACCATTTCCATGAGAACCTATAAGCCCACCGTAAAAGGAAATATGGTGCAGATCAAAAAAGTGGCTGCGGAGCTTTCAAAGGCAAAGAGACCGATCATCTGTGCAGGAGGCGGGGTTCTTTTGGCGGATGCCGAGAAAAGGCTGGTCAGCTTTGCACAAAAGCATCAGATCCCGGTGGTGTCCACGATGATGGGGATCGGCGTTATGCCAACCGAGCATCCTCTGTATTTTGGAATGGTAGGCAATAATGGAAAGCCCTATGCCAACAGAGCGATGAATGAATCAGATCTTTTGATCATGGTAGGAGCCAGAGTTGCAGACCGCGCAGTCAGTCAGCCGGATCTGATCACAGAAAACAAGGTGCTGATCCATATTGATGTAGATCCTGCCGAGATCGGCAAGAATGTAGGGCCGTCTATTCCGCTTGTGGGAGATGCAAAACATATTTTTGAGCAGCTCTTAGAACAGGATTTTAGCTGCGAGCATGAAAAGTGGCTGGAAACTTTGAAGGACTACCGGGAGCATATGATCCCTAAAAGGGAGCCGAATCCGGCATATGTGGATCCTGCGGAATTCATTACCCTGCTGTCTGAAAAAATGGAGGAGGACGGCATTTACGTTGCAGATGTGGGACAGAACCAGATCTGGTCCTGCGCTTATCATATTGTAAGGAAGGGAAAGTTCCTCACCTCAGGAGGGATGGGAACTATGGGGTATTCCATCCCGGCTGCAATGGGTGCAAAACTGGCAGCGAAAGGAAAGCAGGTAATAGCCGTATGCGGAGACGGATCTTTCCAGATGTCCATGATGGAGCTTGCTACTATGCGCCAGCATCAGATCCCGGTTAAGATCATTGTGCTGAAAAACAACTATCTTGGCATGGTAAGAGAATATCAGCATTACACCTATCATGACCATTATTCGGTTGTAGATCTGTCAGGCAGCCCGGATCTTAAAATGATCGCCGGTGCATATGATATGAAATTCATCAGACTGGGGAATATGGAAGGCGCAGAAGAAGCCATTGATGAGTTCCTGAAAAAGGATGAAAGCGTATTGATGGAATGCATGATCGATCCAATGGATCTGGTAAAATAATAAGTGGAGGGAAACATGAAGAGAATCTATTCAGTATTGGTTGAAAATCGTTCCGGTGTACTGTGCAAGGTGGCGGGTCTGTTTTCCAGGAGATGCTTTAACATTGATTCCCTGGCCGTGGGAGAAACAGATGATCCGGAGGTCTCCTGCATGACAATCGTCAGCAGCGGAGACCAGAGGACGATAGAACAGATTGAAAAGCAGCTTAACAAAAAACTGGATGTTATCAAGGTGAAAACCTTTGAAGAAAACAGCAGCATCAGCAGGGAGCTCCTTTTAATGAAGGTCAAATATAATAAATCAAACAGACGCGATATTATGGAGATCTGTGAGATCATGCACGCTCAAATCGTGGATATGTCAAAGTCCATGATGCTCATTCAAATGTGTGATATTCCGGAAAGGATCCAGCTCCTGATCAGTATGTTTAAAACAGTCAGCATTGTAGAAGTTGCAAGGACAGGAACCCTTGCCCTTCAGAAGTGTGGGGAAACGGATTAAAATAAATCAAGAAACCCCTTAATTATGCAAGTTGACTTTTACAGAACGGCTTGATAAAATTATTGTTAAATGTTGAGGAGGAAAAGAAGTGCGTACAAAGGTTTTTCAGCTACTGGTAGATAATACCTCCGGCGTTTTGAGCCGGATCTCCGGTCTTTTTTCCAGAAGAGGCTATAACATTGAAAGTATTACGGCAGGTGTGACTGCCGATCCCAGATTTACAAGAATTACCATTGTAACGTCAGGGGATGATGAAATTCTGGATCAGATTGAAAAGCAGGTGGCAAAACTGATTGATGTTAGGGATATAAAGGAACTGAAACCGGACAACAGCGTTTACCGGGAACTGGCTCTGATCAAGGTAAAAACCGGCAGTGAACAAAGACAGGGAGTGATCGCGGTTGCAGATATTTTCAGAGCAAAGATCATTGATGTCGCTTCTGAAAGCCTGATCGTTGAGCTTACCGGAAATCAGGCCAAGATCGACGCCTTCATTAATCTTCTGGAAGGATATGAGATCTTGGAGCTGGCAAGAACAGGAATTGCCGGTCTTGGAAGAGGAATGGAAAACGTTACTTATCTGTAGCGCTTTAGAAAAAGCACAATGCTTTTTCTTGAAGTAATATAAACAAAAATACGGAGGCAAAACCTCCTGAGGGATACCTCATAGGAAAGGAGCTTAAAATGGCAAATATTTATTATCAGGAAGATTGTAACCTGTCCTTGCTGGAAGGAAAGACGATTGCAGTGATCGGCTATGGCAGCCAGGGACATGCACATGCATTAAATGCAAAGGAATCAGGCTGTCATGTTATTATCGGTCTTTACGAGGGGTCAAAATCATGGGCAAAGGCAGAAGCTCAGGGCTTTGAAGTATATACAGCAGCTGAGGCGGCAAAGAGAGCAGATATCATTATGATCCTTATCAATGATGAGCTTCAGGCTGCCATGTATAAGAAGGACATTGAGCCGAACCTTGAGGAAGGCAATATGCTGATGTTTGCGCATGGCTTTAACATTCACTTCGGACAGATCGTTCCGCCTAAGAATGTAGATGTGACCATGATCGCACCTAAGGGACCTGGACACACTGTAAGAAGCGAGTATCAGGCAGGAAAGGGTGTTCCCTGTCTGGTAGCAGTTCATCAGGATGCTACCGGCAAGGCTCTTGATATGGCGCTTGCTTATGCCCTTGCTATTGGCGGTGCAAGAGCCGGTGTTCTTGAGACTACCTTCAGAACCGAAACCGAAACCGACCTCTTTGGTGAGCAGGCTGTTCTTTGCGGCGGAGTATGTGCACTGATGCAGGCAGGGTTTGAGACTCTCTGCGAAGCAGGTTATGATCCCAGAAATGCTTATTTTGAATGTATCCATGAGATGAAGCTGATCGTAGATCTGATCTATCAGTCAGGCTTTGAAGGAATGAGATATTCCATTTCCAATACAGCAGAATACGGTGATTATGTTACAGGACCGAAGATCATTACAGAGGAAACCAAAAAGACCATGAAAAAGATCTTAAAGGATATTCAGGATGGCTCTTTTGCAAAGGAATTCCTGCTTGATATGTCTCCGGCCGGCGGACAGGCTCACTTTAAGGCAATGAGAAAGCTTGCTGCAGAACATCCTTCAGAGCAGGTAGGCAAGGAAATCCGTAAGCTTTACAGCTGGAACAATGAAAGTGATAAGCTGATTAATAATTAAGCTGAATAAAACGGGAAGGTCCCTGTAGATTCTACAGGGACTTTTTTAAAGGAGGAAATGAGACCATGGGAATGACGATGACCCAGAAAATCCTGGCAGCACATGCAGGGCTTGACAAGGTGGAAGCAGGACAACTGATCGAAGCGGATTTGGATCTGGTGCTTGGAAATGATATTACAAGTCCCGTTGCCATTAAGGAAATGGAAAAAATGAAGGTAAACGGTGTGTTTGATAAAGATAAGATCGCATTGGTGCCGGATCATTTTGTTCCGAATAAGGATATTAAATCTGCAGAGCACTGTAAGTGTGTACGGGAGTTTGCAAGAAGAAATGAGATTACCAACTATTTTGAAGTGGGAGAAATGGGGATTGAACACGCCCTTCTGCCGGAAAAAGGACTTACCGTTGCAGGGAATGTGATCATTGGAGCAGATTCCCATACCTGCACTTATGGTGCGCTGGGCGCTTTTTCAACAGGAGTGGGAAGTACGGATATGGCAGCTGGGATGGCAACCGGTAAAGCGTGGTTTAAGGTGCCCTCTGCCATAAAATTTAACCTGGTAGGAAAGCCGGGCAAATGGATCAGCGGAAAGGATGTTATCCTTCATATTATCGGAATGATCGGCGTAGACGGCGCCCTGTATAAGTCCATGGAATTTACAGGAGAAGGGATTAAAAACCTGACCATGGATGACCGGTTTACGATTGCCAACATGGCCATTGAAGCAGGGGGGAAAAATGGAATTTTCCCTGTGGATGATCTTGCTGTTGCCTATATGAAGGAACACTCTGACAGGAAATTTACGGTCTATGAAGCGGATGAAGATGCCGTATATGAGGAAGAGTATACCATTGATCTGGGCGAGCTCAGGCCGACCATTGCATTTCCTCATTTGCCGGAAAACACAAAGACGATTGATGAGATCACTGAGGAGATAGCCATTGATCAGGTAGTGATCGGCTCCTGCACCAATGGACGGATTGACGATATGCGGACGGCAGCTGAAATCCTGAAAGGAAAGCATGTTGCCAAAGGCATGCGCTGTATTGTGATCCCGGCCACTCAGGCAATTTATATGCAGGCTATGGAGGAAGGGCTTTTAAAGATCTTTATCGAGGCGGGAGCCGTGGTAAGCACGCCTACCTGTGGACCCTGTCTTGGAGGCTATATGGGGATCCTGGCAGAAGGAGAACGATGCGTTTCCACCACAAACAGAAACTTTGTTGGACGTATGGGACATGTAAACAGTGAGATCTATCTGGCAAGTCCGGCTGTAGCCGCAGCAAGTGCAATCACCGGGAAGATTTCCTGCCCGGAGCAGTTATAGGAGGAAAAAACATGAAAGCAGCAAAGGGAAATGTTTTTAAATATGGAGATAATGTAGATACAGATGTGATCATTCCTGCCAGATATTTAAATTCTTCTGAACCTTCAGAGCTTGCAGCGCACTGCATGGAGGATATCGACAGGGAGTTTATCCATCAGGTGAAAAAAGGAGATATTATTGTAGCAGAAAAGAATTTTGGCTGTGGTTCCTCCAGGGAGCATGCGCCCATTGCCATTAAGGCAGCCGGAGTTTCCTGCGTGATCGCAGAAACCTTTGCCAGGATTTTTTACCGGAACGCAATTAATATTGGCCTGCCTATCGTTGAGTGTGCACAGGCTGCAAAGGAAATAGAAAACGGCGATCAGGTGGAAGTGGATTTTGATTCCGGCGTCATCAAGGATCTGACAAAAGGAACAGAATATCAGGGGCAGGCTTTTCCGGAGTTTATGCAAAAGATCATTGCCGCTGAAGGACTGGTAAATTATATTAACCAGAAATAAAAAACAGTTTCCTTCCCATGGCGAATGTGTTAAAATAGCAAGAGTATTCACAGCATGGACACATTTTACTGATAGGATAGAAAAATGAGATCCTACAGGGATTAGAATAGGGCTGGAAACAAGGAGGTTTTATACAAATGGCGAAAAAAGCTGTGCAGGAAGCTGATGAGCAGCAGAAGCTTCAAACAAGATATGACAGGAAAATGGAGAAGCGTAGAAAGCAGAAGGAAAAGGAAGAAAAAGAGGAGAAGGCCGCAAAGATCATTGGACGGATCCTTGGGATTGCTATTGTTGCAGCACTGGTGATCATAGTTGGAACCTCTGTTTTTTCCAGAGTATCTGCTGTTAAGGGAACTTATATTCAGGTCGGGGATGCTACCATTTCCAAGCTGGAGTATGACTACTATTATAATTCAACCGTAAACAGTTACATTACAAGCTATGGTTCTATTTTACCTTATATGGGGCTTGACACCTCTGCTGATTTTGATACCCAGGCATATTCGGATAATCTGTCCTGGAAGGATGCCTTTGATCAGATGGCAACCCAGCAGATCATGCAGAACAAGGCGCTTATTGCAGATGCTGAAAAGAACTCATATGTTTATGAAAATGAGGACAGCGAATATGACAGCTTCTTAGAAGGGGTAAAAACAGCTGCAAGCGAAGCGGGACAGAGTCTTTCCAAGTATTATAAGCAGGCCTTTGGAGAATATGCTACACCTGCCAATACCAAAGACTTTGTAAAGGAAAGTATTGTAGCCAGCGCGTATTATAACAAGCTTCTTGAGGATAAGGCGCCTACAGAAGATGAAATTAAGGCTTATTATGAAGAAAATAAGATTGACTATGATAAGGTGGACTACAAGCAGTATACGTTTACGGCAGATGTGAGCGAGGATGCCAGTGAAGAAGAAATCTCAAAGGCAATGGATGAGATCAAGGGCAAGGCTGAGGAAATGGCCAAGGCAAGAGAAGAGGGAGAAGATTTTGAAGCGCTCTGCGAAGAGTATAATGGAACAGAGGCGGCTTCGGAAGACGATGCAAATGCGGAAACTGCATATCCATATAATGAGGAGCAGGGAAAATACCGTACTTCCATGTCAACGCTGCTTTCTGACTGGCTTTTTGATGACGCAAGGCAGGAAGGCGACGTGACTGTCCTTACAGACGAGGATGCCCACAAGTGCTATGTGGTTGAATTTGACAGCAGATACTTTGATGAAGCAGATAATGATTCCATTTCCAGCACGATCGCTTCCCAGCGGGTATCAGATTACGTTGACGAAATTGCCAAGGAATATGAAAACGTGGACGGAAAAGGCCACTTAAAATATCTGACTGTTGAGGAGTCGGAGGAGTCTTCGGATGCAGCAACAGAAGAGACTGCAGATCCTGCTGCAGAAACGCAGGATGAAGAAACAGAACAGTAAAATATAGTTCGTTAAACAGCAAAAAGCTGTCTCAGGCCAATATGGCCAAGGAGGCAGCTTTTTGCGTTATCATTGTTATAACTGAAAGGCCTTTGCAAAGGATCCGGCAGAAGAAACCGGTTCTTTGCCGGCTAATAAATGGTGGACATCCCCCACAGCCTGAACCCTGAAGTAGGCTTCATTGCTCCAGTGCTCTTCACTGGATAAAATGGTCAGAGAGGTGGTCGGCATAAAAAATCCCTGAACTAAAAGAGGAAAGGGAATATTAAGCAGATGGGAAAGCACCACACAGGTAATACCGAGATGACAGAAGATCACGATCAGAGGTTCACATTGAGCATCAGGATCTTTATCTGCCATAGGCTGTCCGTCATCAGCAACGGTTCCTGAAATAAATCGTTCCGGTTTTTGAGGCATACGGTAAAAGCTTCCTTCGCGTATATAGCCATAGCCGGCAAGCAGGGCGTCAAACTGGGAACAGGTCTCCTGATAGGCAAGTGCTATTTGTGGATTTTGTTTCATAACATCTGCGTTGACCCAGTTATGCAGTTCAAACATATGGGGATCACTTGTCCAAAAGGAGGGAACAAAATCCCATGGAATGCTGTGGCGTTTGGTAACCGGATCATTGATCGGATAGGAAAATTCTCTCATAAACGGCAGAGTAGTGGCAGTGCGTCCCATAGCTTTCAATGTACAGGAGGCGGTATCCTGGGCCCGTCCCAATGGGGAACAATAAAAATCCTTTACATTCCAGTTTTGAATACGCCCGGCAAGCAGTCTGGCTTCCCGCCAGCCCTTTTCCGTAAGGGTATCGTGCTCGTAATCCGGTTCTCCATGTCGAACAAAAACAATTCTCATAGATCTGATCCTTTCCTTTGTTTTTTGATTTTTCGTAAAAATCGTAACACAAGAAAAAAAGAAAGTCCAGTAAACAGAAAAGAAAGAAATTTTCATGGCTTGAAACATATGTTCGCATATGCTAAAATGACATCATGAATGCAAAAGGTTCTTTTTCAAAAATAAAAAATGATCTGCTTTGCCTTTTTGGAGTGTGCCTGACGGCTGGACTGATCCTGGCGGGGGATTTTTTCCTCGGCAGCAAAGGCGCATATGTACAGGTCATTCAGGATGGAACTGTTTTGGGCACTTATGCTCTTGATGAGGATCAGACCCTTCGGATTCCTTTTCAGGAAGAGGGATATAATCTGCTTCAGATCACAGACGGAAAAGCAAAGGTGACCGACGCCAACTGTCCGGATGGTCTCTGCATCAGGCAGCGTTCCATTCAAAAGGGAGGCGAGAGCATTATCTGTCTTCCTCATAAGCTTGTAATTCAAATTGAGGGGAAGGAGGAAAAGGACCTGGATACGGTCACATACTGAAAATGAAAAATAAGACGGCATATATGGGATTGCTGACCGCACTTGCGCTTATTTTATCCTATATAGAAATACTGATCCCCTTTCAGACCGGGATTCCGGGCCTGAAGCTGGGACTTGCAAACCTGGCAGTTGTGCTTTGCCTTTATCTGTTTGGATTTCGGGAAGCTGTCCTCCTGACCATTGTGAAAGCAGTTTTAAGCGGACTTTTGTTTGGAAATTTGTTTATGGTCCTGTATTCTCTTGCAGGAGCTATTTTCAGTGCGTGTATAATGGGGATCATGAAAGCCAAAAACTGGCTGCATGTTCCGGTTGTCAGCGCCATGGGCGGAGTAACGCATAATCTTGGACAGCTTCTGGTTGCAATGATCACCGTAGAAACTTATCGTGTGGCTTATTATGTCCCGGTTCTTTTGTTGTCAGGACTGCTTACAGGAAGTGTGATCGGTATTACCGCAGCGCTGATACTGCCATATCTGCAAAAGCTGCTTAAAACGGAGGGAAGAATATGATTGGCTTTGTTCAGGGAAAAGTCGACGCCATTTCAGAAGATAATGTTGTGATTGATACAGGGGGGATCGGTTATGATGTCAGGATCTCGGCCAAGACCGCACAGGAGCTGCCGGGGATCGGACAGGAGGTCAGACTGTATACCTATACAAGCGTCCGGGAGGACGGAATATCCCTGTTTGGATTTCTGTCAAGGGACAGTCTTGACATCTTTAAGAAGATCATCACCGTTAATGGGATCGGACCGAAGGGGGGGCTGGCCGTTTTGTCTGTGATGTCGGCGGACGAACTGAAATTTGCCATTATATCAGGAAATGCCCAGGCAATCACGAAAGCGCCCGGTATAGGGAAAAAAACAGCCGAAAGAGTTATTTTGGATCTGAAGGATAAAATTTCTGTGGAGGATACGCAGATCCGGAAAGAAATCTCTTCCTATGACGGCTTGCCGCAAACCGGCAAGGCTCAAAGCGAAGCAGTAGAAGCACTTACTGCATTAGGCTATTCGGCGACAGATGCGCTTCATGCGGTAAGGCAGATAGAGCATGCGGAAGAAATGGATGTGGAAGCAATCTTAAAGCTTGCACTGAAAAATATGTTTTAACAGGATCGGAAATTAAAATGTCGGGAAGAATGATAGAAACAGATTTACAGGAAGAGGATGCAAAGCTGGAGGGCTCTTTGCGTCCGCAAAATTTAAATGAGTATATCGGGCAGGCCAAAATAAAAGAAAGCCTCCGGATTTATATTGAGGCGGCAAAGCAGAGAAAGGATTCTCTTGATCATGTGCTTTTTTATGGCCCTCCGGGACTGGGTAAAACAACCCTGGCAGGGATCATTGCAAACGAAATGGGCGTGAACATGAAGGTTACCAGCGGCCCTGCAATAGAAAAGCCGGGGGAAATGGCAGCTATCCTTAATAATTTACAGGAGGGTGATCTTTTATTTGTGGATGAGATCCACCGTCTGAACAGACAGGTGGAAGAAGTGCTTTATCCGGCAATGGAGGACTATGCCATTGATATTATGATCGGCAAAGGACCCACAGCGCGTTCCATCAGACTGGATCTTCCCCATTTTACAATGGTGGGAGCGACCACCCGTGTAGGACTTTTGACAGCTCCCCTTCGGGATCGTTTTGGGATCATTCACAGGCTGGAGTTTTATTCCGTTGAAGAGCTTCAAATGATCATTATGCATTCTGCCAGGCTGCTGCATGTGCCTGTAGAACCGGAAGGCGCCATGGAAATGGCTCGAAGGAGCAGGGGAACCCCAAGGCTTGCCAACAGAATTTTAAAAAGAGTAAGAGACTATGCCCAGGTCAGGCATGACGGTGTCATCACAAAGGAGGTTGCGGTAACGGCCCTTGATCTGATGGATGTGGACAGGCTTGGACTGGATCATATTGACAGAAATATGCTTTATGCCATCATTGAAAAATTTGGCGGCGGGCCAGTTGGCCTGGATACGCTGGCTGCCTCTATCGGAGAGGATGCGGGCACCATTGAAGATGTATATGAACCCTATCTTCTCAAAAATGGATTTATTAACAGAACGCCAAGAGGAAGAGTTGTTACAGAACTTGCATATCGGCATTTAGGACTTGAAAATCCCAAGTGATCTGCTTATAATAGATGTAGTATTATGGCTTTTGTATAACAATATATTTTGTGCAGGCAAAAGGGGGAGAAACTGATGTCGGTTAAAACAGATACGGAAGTGATCATTGGCGGTAAGGTCTTTACCCTGAGCGGGTATGAAAGTGAAGAATATCTGCAAAGAGTTGCTTCCTACATTAACAACAAAACGGCCGAATACAACAAAGTGGAATCCTTCAAACGTCAGCCGGTTGATACCCAGAGCGTTCTCCTGCAGCTAAATATAGCAGATGATTATTTTAAGGCCAAAAAACAGATTTCTCTTTTGGAGGAAGAGCTTCAAAGCAAGGAAAAAGAATTATATGATCTGAAGCACGAGTTGATCGCTGCGCAGATCAAACTGGAAAATACGGAAAAGAACATGAAATCCCTTCAAAATGAAGTGAATGAAAGTGCAAAGAAAATCATCAGACTGGAAACAGAATTGAAAAATTAGGAATGAAAAGCTGTCTTTAACAGACAGCTTTTTGTAGAATATGGATGAAATATGAAAAAAGTAGAGTTACTTGCGCCTGCGGGGAATTATGATGCATTGCTTGGCGCTGTCAACGCAGGGGCGGATGCTGTATATCTCGGGGGCGAACAATACGGAGCAAGGGCTTATGCAGATAATTTTTCCCGGGATGAGATCATAAGTGGGATCCGGCTTGCCCATATTTATCACAAAAAAATATATCTGACGATCAACACGCTTGTAAAGGAGCGGGAGCTCGAGGGGCTGTATGATTTTCTTCTTCCCTTTTATGAGGCCGGGTTAGATGGAGTGATCATACAGGATCTTGGCGTGCTTGCCTATGTAAGAAGATATTTTCCGGGATTGGAATTACATGCAAGCACCCAGATGACGCTGACGGGAAGTGAAGGCGTGTCCTTTTTGAAGGAATACGGCGTTTCCAGAGTGGTGCCTGCCAGGGAGCTTTCCCTGGAGGAAATTAAAAATCTGAAAGAAACAGGCGCCGAGGTGGAAATTTTTATCCATGGCGCTATGTGTTACTGTTATTCCGGGCAATGTCTGTTTAGCAGTATTTTAGGAGGAAGAAGCGGAAACAGGGGAAGATGTGCGCAGCCCTGTCGACTGCCCTATGAAATAAACGGAGGGAAGGAATGCTTTCCCTTAAGCATGAGGGACATGTGTACCATAGATCTGCTTCCGGAGCTGATTGAAAGCGGTGTGGATTCTTTCAAAATAGAAGGAAGAATGAAAAAGCCGTCTTATGTGGCAGGAGTGACGGCAATTTATCGAAAATATATCGACCAATATTATGAAAAGGGAAGCATCCATGTTTCTGCGCAGGATCGGCAGCTGCTAAGCTGTCTTTATATCCGAAGCAAGATTGGCGACGGCTATTTTCACAGGCATAACGGCAGAGAGATGCTGACCTTGGAGTCACCGGCATATTCAGAGACAGATCCAGGGATCCTTACAGAAATAGCAGACAGATATGTGCATGTTCCCGAAAAAGTACCTGTTGACGCACAAATAGAACTTTGTTCAGGAAAACCGGCAAAACTGATCCTGCGGGCAAAGGAAGCCGTTATCACATGTGAAGGAGAGGTTGTTCAGGAAGCGCAAAAGCAGCCTCTTCAGAGGGAAAAAATCGAGCAGCAGATCCGAAAAATGGGTGCGTCTCTCCTGAAGGTTCAAGACATAAAAGTGAAAACACAGGCACAGGTCTTTCTGCCCATAGGTGCGATTAACGAATTGAGGCGGAAAACAGTTCTTGCCATGGAGAATAAGCTGATTGCTGCCCCCAGCAGGGAAGCTGTGCCCTATGATCCTTATGTGCGGCCACAGAGGCAAAGACTGCAAAAGAGGCCGGAGGGAGAAAGCCTGCGCAAGCCGTTAGAGGTCTGCGTAAGCGCCTGGGATCAGTTTGACCAGATAATAGACCGGGGGCTATATAGGATTTATTTAGACAGCCGGTTATTTCTTGAAAAAGAAACGCTGCAAAAGAAGCTTTCCCTAAAAAAAGGAAATACGCAGATTTACGGAAGCACTCCGTACATTGTAAGAGAAAAAGATGATAAAACGCTTTTTGACGTGAAAGATGCCTATAAGGAACAGCTGATACAGGGTGTTCTGATCAGGAACCTTGAGAGCCTTGCAATACTAAAAGACAGTATTGCAAAGAAGGATCTGGAGCTTGATTACGGAGTCTATGCCTGGAACCATGAGGCGCTTGACCTGTTGTCAGGCAAAGCGTCAGGAATTTGTCTTCCTGTTGAATTAAACAAAGGGGAATGGGAAGAACTTATCACATACGGGAAACAGAAAATGCGCCTTTCCGCTGTGGTTTATGGAAGGCTTCCCATGATGATCACTGCAAACTGTCTGCAAAAAACAAGTGATGGCTGCTGCGGAAAGTCTGGAACCGTGATGCTGAAGGATCGATATGGCAAGGAATTCCCGGTCTATCATGACTGCCGCCACTGCTATAATATTGTCTATAACAGTGTTCCGCTGTCTCTTCACAGAGCCTTTTCGGAGGAATTGCAGGAAGCCCTGCACTGCAGACTGGACTTTACATTGGAGACTGCTAAGGAATGCCTGAAAGTAACGGAATATTTTCAAAAAATATCTGTTCAATATAAGGATCCGTTCTATTCGGAGTATACGACCGGACATTATAAAAGAGGAGTTGAATAGATGGAGTTATATGTCAGCGAATTTTCCAGATATGTGATGGCGCTTTTAATAACCCTTTATACATACGAATGCTTTGCTGTTTTCCGTTATGAAGATGAGGATCAGAGAAAGGGAATTTATCTTCGGCAAAATCTGCTGATGTTTGCATTTCATTTCAGTTGCTTTCTGGTGATCTGTTTTGAAACGGGAGATATTACCTACCTGTTTTTTTATGCCTTTCAGGAAATTATGCTTTATGCTGTTATTATGCTGTTTCGCATGCTGTATCCGAAATCAAACAGGCTTGTGGTGAACAATATGTGCATGCTGCTTGCCATTGGATTTGTGATCCTTACCAGACTGGATTTTTCCAAGGCGGTGAAACAGTTTATCATAGCCACGGGATCAATGGGAATCGCTCTGCTGGTGCCGCTGTTTATCAGAAAATTCAAGTTCTTGAAATCGCTAAAGTGGTTATACGCTCTGGGAGGGATCTTCGCCCTGTCCATTGTTATGATACTGGGACAGACCACTTATGGAAGCAAGCTTTCTTACTCAATTGCGGGAATTACTTTTCAGCCCTCTGAATTCGTGAAGATTGTTTTTGTTTTTTTTGTTGCAAGCGCTCTTTATGAAGCGGCAGGCTTTTTTGAAGTTTTTACAACGGCGGTGATCGCAGCGGCTCATGTGATCATTCTTGTGATCTCAAAGGATCTTGGAAGTGCCCTGATATTTTTTGTGGTATATGTCCTTATGGTTTTTGTTGCAAGCCGCAATATTTTATATGTTCTTGCAGGTGCAGTGGGGGGAAGCGGAGCCGCCTATATTGCGTATAAGGTTTTTACCCATGTACAGGTACGGGTTCAGGCGTTTAAGGATCCGTGGAGCGTGATCGATTCTGCAGGATACCAGATCACGCAGTCGCTGTTTGCCATTTCCAGCGGAGGCTTTTTTGGACTTGGTCTGTATAAAGGAACGCCGGATGCCATTCCCTTTGTGGAAGCGGATTTTATCTTTTCTGCCATTGCAGAGGAAATGGGGATTTTATTTGCGGTGTGTCTGATCCTGATCTGCGTAAGCTGCTTTATTATGTTTATGAATATTGCGGTGCGGCTGCGGGATAAATTTTATCAGCTTACGGCGTTTGGACTTGGCGTGACGTATATTTTCCAGGTGTTTTTAACTATTGGAGGAGGAACAAAGTTTATTCCTCTTACCGGAGTGACCCTTCCGCTGATCAGCTATGGGGGAAGCTCCGTTTTGACGACCCTGATCATGTTTGCCATTGTGGAAGGGCTTTATATTGTAAAACAGGAAGAATACGAAAGACAGAAAGCGCTTCATAAAAAGCGGAGAAAGCAGAATAGGGCGAAGAGAGACCTGGAAGAAATAGAATTTATCAGTGATGAGGATGATGACCAGAGTAATGATGAGGATGAGTAAGAAAGAAAAAAAGGGAAAAAGAAAAAACCGGGAGATCATGCTTGTGACATGGGCTTTTACATTACTTTTTCTTTCCATGTCCGTTTATATCGTCAGATACTCCATAACCCATAAACAGGAACTGATCAATAACAGCTATAACGGACGCCAGCAGATCCTGCTTGCACAGAACAGAAGAGGAAAAATTCTGGCATCTGACGGGCAGATCCTTGCGCAGACAGTGTCCGATGGAGAGGGAGGCGAAATAAGGGAATACCCCTTTAGAAATCTGTTTTCCCATGTGGTCGGATATGCTGTTAATGGAAAAATGGGAGTGGAAGGTCAGGAAAATTATTATCTGATCAATTCCAATGCGCCTCTGTCCCAAAAGGCAGCACTGGAAGCACAGGGAGAAAAGTATCCGGGAGATGATGTATACACGACCCTCCGGGTTGATCTGCAGCAGGTTGCTTCAACAGCGCTGGGGGTTTATCATGGAGCGGTGATTGTAACGGAACCCTCCACAGGTAAAATTCTCGCTATGGTTTCCAAGCCGGATTTTGACCCTGCAAAAATAGAAGACGAATGGGAGGGCCTGATAAATGATAAGGAGAGCAGTGTGCTCTTAAACAGGGCAACGCAGGGGCTCTATCCACCGGGATCCACTTTCAAGATCATAACAGCCCTGGAATATATCAAGGAAAATCCGGACAGCTATCAAAATTATCAATATAACTGTACGGGAACGATCACCAGAGGAGAGGACCGGATCCAATGCTATCACGGTTCCGTTCATGGACATGTTGGCTTTAACAGATCCTTTGCAAAGTCCTGTAATACTTCCTTTGCGAATATGGGATTATCCCTTGACAGAACGGCTTATCAGAAAACGCTTAATGAGCTTTTATTTAATCAGAAGCTGGAATTTGGGTTCCCTACGGGAAGCAGCAGGGTAGATATGGATGCGCAGACTACAGATTCTGATATGATACAGATTTCCATAGGACAGGGAACAACTGCAGTAACGCCCCTTCAAATGAATATGGTTACCTGTGCCATTGCCAATCAGGGCGTGCTGATGAAGCCTTATGTCACAGATTATGTGATGAGCAGCGGAGGAAATAAGATCAAAAGCTACGAGCCCTTAGAATATACCAAAATGATGACTGCCGAACAGGCTGCGATCATGAGCGGACTGATGGCAGATGTGGTGGAGGAAGGAACAGCTTCCCGCTTAAAGGGACTTTCCTACACGGCCGCAGGAAAAACGGGATCGGCAGAATACGGTACTGTAAAAGGGGACAGCCATGCATGGTTTACCGGCTTTGCCCCTGTGGAGGATCCACAGATCTGCGTTACGATCATTATCGAGGGAGCCGGAGCCGGAGGAGATTATGCAGTACCTATTGCAAAAAGGATTTTTGACGCCTATTTTGGGATACAATAAACGTTTAGTTGAGATGATAAAGAATGGAAGGACGGCATGAGATTTTATAGATATCTTTATGTGGGTGAAACCGTCAGAAATGTAGCAAAAATAAAATGTAAGCTGAAAAGCCATGCGGGAACCAATGTTTACCTGATCGCTTTGGCTGCGGGGGCAGATCAGCTTGAGATCTTTCACAGCGCTTATTTGAAACAGCTTTATTTCAGATATCACCCGCCTGTTGTGATCGGGATTGCCGGCTCCCATGACGAGGCAGTAGACCTGGTTGTCACTATCACACGGGAGTGTCTTCTTCATACGGGAAACTGTAATCTGAAGGAATATTTAAAGCAAAAGACAGGAAGAAAGAGAAGCGGGGAATAAGATATGGGAGTGCTGATACTAAACATATTAAAAATAGCAGGCCTGATTTTGCTTTTCCTTATTCTGTTTCTTTTGCTTGTTCTTTTCCTGATCCTGTTTGTCCCCATAAGGTATCGGATCCGTGCTCAGAGGGATGCGCGGACGGCGCAGGAGATTCCGGTAGATGCCAAAATAAAGGTAACATGGCTTTTACATGCCGTCAGTGCGGCCTTTCATTATCCTGCGGAAGCATACCTGCGGGTAAAAGTGCTGGGCATTACGATCTTTCGTTCTGACCAGAAAAAAGAGGACAAAAAGAAAGAAACGAAAAAGAAGACGCCTGAAAAGGAAGCAGCTGCTTCCGTGCAGAAGCCGGAAGAGAAAAGTGCGGAGGAAACCATCAGGAAAGAGGAGGAAAAGCCGCCCAAAGCCGCAGATACTTCCGGGGAGGAGAAAAAGATCGATTTAAATCCGGAACAAGCTTCCGGGGGAGCATCTAAAGAAGAGAAAAGAACGATAGCAGGCTTTTTCGGCTCTCTTTTCCGGATTTTAAGAAATATTAAGTACACAATCCTCAAAATCTATGATAAGATAAAACATATTGTAAGGAACATCAGATATTATCTGGCAGTGATAAAAAGCGAAACCTTTCAGAGGGCATATAAGGTTTGCAGTACGCAGATTGTCCGTCTTTTAAAGGGAATTCTTCCGAAAAAGCTGGAAGGAACGCTTCGGATCGGAACAGGCGATCCTGCAAGTACCGGACAGGTTATGGCAGTTTACGGTATTTTATATCCTCTTCTAGGAGATAATATTGCCATAACTCCTGATTTTGAGGAACAGGTGATAGAAGGCCGGCTGAATATAAAAGGGAAAATTACTGTTTTCTGCATTCTGAAAACAGCATGGATCATTTATTTCAATAAGGATTTAAGACGTGTCATGAAACTATTCAAAAGGGAGGCAGCGTAATGGCAGAGAATAATTTTACAGGTGTAATAGAATCACTGATGAAGGGAATGAATACGGTTCTTTCCACCAAAACAGTTGTAGGGGAAGCCACGAAGATAGGAGATACCATTATTTTACCGCTTGTGGATGTGACATTCGGCGTGGGTGCCGGAGCAAGTGCAGGAGACAAGAAGAATGGCGGCGGCGGTGGATTTTCAGGAAAACTGACTCCAAGCGCTGTGCTTGTGATCAAGAACGGAAGCACGAAGCTTGTAAATATCAAAAATCAGGACACTGTCACAAAGGTGCTTGATATGATCCCGGATATTGTGGACAAGTTTACGGCTCCCAAGGAAGAAATGATCGCAGACGAGGACGCTGTGGATATTGCTTTCCCGGAGGAAGAAAATTCTGATGATGGGAAATAAATAAGGACTTCTTGCATAAGATAAAGAAAGAAGCATAAGTAGGTGAATATGCATGAAAAAGCTGATCGGATTTATTGCCTTTTGGATTGCAGTAGGAATGCTGCTTATGCTTTTTCTGTCTCATCACTATTTGATCGCACTTATTATCATTGGATTACTACTTCTTTTGGGATATAATTTTTTTTATTGTGATTGATGTCAGATGCAAGGATCAGATTTGCATTACAGCCCTTTGCAGCTTGCTGCAAAGAAATGGAGAGGGATATGGAGGAGCAGGAGTTCGAAGCAAAGCTGGTTTCGGGAGAACAGGATGAGCTGGACGAGCTGAAGGCGTGGCTGTTTGAAGAAAACATACGGCTGGAAGTGGAACGAAAGGAATTAAAGCATTTAGAGGACAAGTTCCTTAGCGAAAAAACAAGCTTTCAAAAAGAGCGGGATGAAGTAAACAGGCGGCTGGTGGTTGAAAAACAGCGCTTAAAGCAGGACGAGCTTTTCTTTGAAAAAAAGATGGAAATCCTGAAAAACGGTTTTGCACAGCTTGAAGCGGAACGCCGAAAGCTGGAACATCAGAAGATAGAACTTGAAGCGGAAAGAAATGCCCACCAGAGTACGGTAAGGCAGGATCGCGGCATGGAGATTGCAGAAATGCTTTTCCAGGGGGTGAACAGCCATCTTGCCCTGAAAAAACGATACCGTGATCTGATCAAAATGTTTCATCCCGATAACATTGCAGGGGATCATGAGATGGTTCTTGTGATTAACCGCATTTATGAAGAACTGAAACAGGATTATGAAATGGGCAAGAGGGCATAACAATTTTTTGAAAAAATATCTTGCATTATGAAAGGTTTTCTGCTATCATACATTTGTTGTGTTTATTATTGAATTGTTAGGAGGTGCTACGATGGCTAAATGTGATGTTTGCGGGAAGGGCGTTCATTTCGGGAACAATGTAAGCCATTCACATAGAAGGTCTAACAGAATTTGGAATTCTAACATTAAGAGCGTTAAGTGTAAAGTAAACGGAGCTTCCAAGAGAATGCACGTTTGTACAAACTGCTTAAAGTCCGGAAACGTAGAGAGAGCTTAAAGAAATGAAAAGGAAATGCCGCCGTGTGGCGGCGTTTTTTTTGCCCGGTCATAAATTCTAAGATAAAATATAGTTTCTTTTTTCGGAAAATGCGGTTATAATACAAATATATGTTCAAAATAAAAGGAGGCAGCCTATGAAAAATTCTTCCAGGAAGGAAACTTCCATGAATACACATATGGGAAGCATTGTAATTGATAATGAAGTAATTGCACAGTATGCCGGCAGCGTGGCAATGGAATGCTTCGGTGTTGTCGGAATGGCGGGCATTAATGTCAGAGATGGTCTTGTAAAGCTTCTGAAAATGGACAGCATGACAAGAGGGATCCACGTTACGATAAACAATAATAAACTGACAATTAATTTTCATGTGATCTTAGCGTATGGAGTAAGCATCCTTGCAGTTTCTGATAATCTGATCAGTAACGTAAAATACAAAGTTGAGGAATTTACAGGAATCGAAGTAGAAAAAGTGAACATCTTTGTTGAAGGTGTTAGAGTGATTGATTAAGGAGGACTAGCTGTGACTAATACAATCGACGCTAAGATGCTTGCAAAGATGTTCTTAGCTGGAGCCAAGAATCTGGAATCCAAAAAGGAATGGATCAATGAACTGAATGTTTTTCCCGTACCTGATGGAGATACCGGAACAAATATGACTTTAACGATCATGTCCGCTGCAAAGGATGTTGCAGCAATGGAAAATCCGGATATGCTTTCTCTCTGTAAGGCAATCTCATCCGGTTCTCTGCGTGGAGCGAGAGGAAACTCAGGAGTAATTTTATCCCAGTTGTTCCGAGGCTTTACCAAGTCAATCCGTGAAAAGGACACACTTGACGTTTCTGTTTTGGCAGATGCTTTTGAAAAAGCAGTGGAAACGGCCTATAAGGCTGTTATGAAGCCTAAGGAGGGCACGATCCTTACGGTAGCCAAGGGAGTTTATACAAGAGCAAGAGAGCTTGCAGAGGATGGATGCACTGATCTGACCCTTTTCCTGGAGGAAGTGATTAAGCACGGCGATGTTGTCTTAGAGCAGACTCCGGAACTGCTTCCGGTTTTAAAGCAGGCAGGTGTAGTGGATTCCGGCGGACAGGGACTGATGCAGGTACTGAAAGGCGCCTATGATGCTTTCCTTGGGAAGGAAATCGATTATACCATTGCGGAAACGCCTGCAAAGGAGCCTTCCAAGGATAAGGAGCCGGTTGAAGCGGATATTAAATTTGGCTATTGTACAGAATTTATTATTATGCTGAATCGCAACTTTAACATTAAAAATGAGATGGATTTCAAGGCATATCTGGAATCCATAGGTGATTCCATCGTTGTTGTAGCGGATGAAGATGTGGTAAAGGTACATGTACATACCAACGATCCCGGACTTGCTATTCAGAGAGCGTTGAAGTATGGTGCTCTTTCCAATATGAAGATCGACAATATGCGTCTGGAACATCAGGAAAAGCTGTTCAAAGAAAGCCAGATAAAGGAAGCAGCGCAGCAGGAAGAAAAAATGCCTCATAAAGAGGTGGCTTTTGTGGCCGTATCCGTAGGGGAAGGCATTAATGAAATCTTTAAGGGCCTCGGAGTTGATTATATCATCGAAGGCGGCCAGACCATGAACCCCAGTACGGAAGATATGCTTAACGCCATTGAAAAGGTAAATGCAGACACGATTTTTATCCTGCCTAACAATAAAAATATCATTATGGCTGCAAATCAGGCACAGGCCATGACAGAAGATAAAAAGATCATTGTGATCCCTACCAAAACAGTTCCGCAGGGTATCACTGCAGTGATCAATTATGTACCGGATATGTCTCCGGAGGAAAATGCTGAAAACATGGCCAGAGAGATCGGCAATGTGAAAACAGGCCAGGTTACCTATGCTGTCCGAGATACCATGATCGACGATAAAGAGATCAAACAGGGCGATTATATGGGAATTGGCGATGCGGGGATCCTTTCTGTGGGCAGCGAGGTAGATGATACCGCATATGATATGATCCGGGAGATGATGGAAGAGGATCTGGAGCTGATCAGCCTTTATTATGGCGCTGATGTTACGGAAGAAAAAGCGCAGGCCTTAAAGGCAAGGATCGAAGAAGCATATCCCGACAGCGATATTGAACTGCAATATGGCGGCCAGCCGATTTATTACTATATTGTTTCCATTGAATAAAATATTTACAATTAAATAAATAGCTCGTAATAAAAAGGACGGTATGACCGTCCTTTTTGCGTAAAAGGAAATGTAGAAAAGAATGCTACATGTTGCAGTAATGAGGAATGGCATATGAAAGCTTCAGACGACATAATGTCACTAAAAGGGATCGGAGAAAAAACTGCAAAACTATTTCATAAGGTTGGGATTTATGAAATCTGGCAGCTCATCGAATATTACCCCAGGGATTATCAGTCCTTTTCAAAGCCTGTACACTTAAGGGATGCGAAGGACGGGGAAGAGATTACGGCAATGCTGACCCTGACAACAGATTTTTCCTTTAGAAAAGTGAAAAATCTCACCCTTGGAACCGGGAAGGCAACAGATGGCGAAGATCTGATAACGCTTACTTATTTTAACGCCCCTTTCTTGAAAAGCAAATTAAAAAAAGGGTGCTCTTATTTGTTCAGGGGAAAACTCCGCAGGCAAAAGGAACAATTTCATATGGATCAGCCGCAGATATTTACCTGTGAGGAGTATGAAGCCAAAATGGATCATCTGCAGCCCTGTTACAGGCTCACCAAAGGGCTTACGGATCATATGGTTGAGAAAGCGGTAAAACAGGCTTTTTCCTATTATGATACAGAAGAATTCCTGCCGGAAAGGCTCCGGCAGGAATATAAACTGCTCTCACCTGCAGAGGCCAGATGGAAAATCCACTTTCCAAAATCCATGGAGGAAATGTTAAAGGCCAGAAACCGGCTGGTATTTGAGGAATTCTTTCTTTTTCTGATACAGATCAGGCAGATGAAAGATTACAATGATGCACTGGAAACAGAGTATCCCATGATAGAAACAGCACTGCCCGAACGGGTTATCGAGGCCTTGCCTTATCAGCTTACATCAGCGCAGCAGAGGGTCTGGCAGGAGATCAAGCAGGATCTGACAAGTGGAAAATGCATGAACAGGCTGATCCAGGGAGATGTTGGCTCCGGAAAAACAATTCTTGCTTTTCTGGCCCTTCTTCTTACTGTGACAAATGGATATCAGGGGGCTATGATGGCGCCTACGGAAATTCTGGCTACGCAGCATTTTGAGCAGCTATGCGAGCTTACCCGTAAATATGATCTGCCGTTAAAGCCTGTGCTTTTGACAGGCTCCCTTGGAAGCGCAGCTAAAAAAGAGGTCTATGCGCAGATTGAGCAGGGAAAAGTGAATGTGATCATCGGAACCCATGCACTGATCCAGGAAAAGGTCATGTATCAGAAGCTGGGACTTGTTATTACAGACGAGCAGCATCGCTTCGGAGTAAGACAAAGGGAAATCCTTGGTGAAAAAGGGGGAGCAGCGCATGTGCTTGTAATGAGTGCGACGCCTATCCCGAGAACTTTGGCCATCATCCTGTACGGTGATCTGCATCTTTCGGCGGTGGATGAACTGCCGGCAGGAAGAATGCCTATCAAAAACTGTGTGGTAGGAACGTCCTATCGCCCTAAAGCCTATACTTTTATTTTCGACCAGGTACGGCTCGGAAGGCAGGCTTATGTGATCTGTCCTATGGTAGAGCCCAGCGAGAACGATACGCTGGAGCTGCAAAATGTGGAGGATTACGGGAAAATGCTGCGGACAAAGCTTCCGAAGGATATCCGCGTGGAAATTCTGCATGGAAAAATGAAGGCTGCAGACAAAAAAAGAATCATGGAAGCCTTTGGCAGAGGAGATATTGATGTTCTTGTTTCCACCACTGTAATTGAAGTGGGGATCAACGTGCCAAACGCAACGGTAATGATGGTGGAAAACGCAGAACGCTTTGGCCTGGCGCAGCTTCATCAGCTCCGAGGAAGGATCGGCAGGGGAAAAGAACAGTCCTACTGTATTTTTATCAACTGTTCTGAAAAAAAACAGTCCCAGGACAGATTGCAGATCCTAAACCGCTCCAATGATGGATTTCGGATTGCAGAGGAAGATTTAAAGCTAAGGGGGCCGGGAGATCTTTTTGGAATACGGCAGAGTGGAGCCATGGAATTTAAGGTGGCAGATATTTATCAGGATGCCGGATTGCTTTCAAAGATAAGCAGCCTGGTAGATGAACTCCTTTCGCAGGATCAGGAGCTGGAACAAGCGGAAAATGAAGCCCTGAAAAACTATTTAAGTGAACAGGGAAAACGAAAATTGATTGACTTTCGATCAATCTGACAGTAAGATATACTTGTGTGTTTTTCCTGTTATCTACAGGTAAATATACAAGATATTGTATATGTGTAAATAAGATACGGGAAGGATACGGTGAAAAAATGAAACAGAAAATTGTGGTTGTTACAGACTCAAACAGTGGTATTACCCAAAGGCAGGCTGCGGAATATGGAGTTCATGTTCTGCCTATGCCATTTATGATAGACGACGAAACCTTTTATGAGGATATTAATCTGGATCAAAAAGGGTTTTATGAAAAGCTGGAGGGCGGCGCTGATGTTGTGACCAGCCAGCCTTCGCCTGATAGTGTGCTGACCTTATGGGAAAAGCTTTTAAAGGATTATGATGAGATCGTTCATATTCCAATGAGCAGCGGGCTGTCAGGCTCCTGCCAGAGTGCGGTCATGCTTGCAAGGGACTTTGGCGGAAAAGTACAGGTGGTAAATAATCAAAGAATATCTGTGACCCAAAGGCAGTCTGTTTTGGATGCAAAGCTCCTTGCGGAAAAAGGGGAAAGCGCAGCAAGGATCAAGGAAATCTTAGAGCAGGACAAGTTTAATTCCAGCATTTATATTATGCTGGATACCCTGTATTATTTAAAAAAGGGCGGAAGGATCACACCGGCGGCTGCAGCGATCGGAACGATCTTAAAGCTGAAGCCGGTACTGCAGATCCAGGGGGAAAAGCTGGATGCTTTTGCAAAGGCAAGAACCACAAATCAGGGAAAACAGATTATGATAAATGCCATCCGGAATGATATGGAAACACGTTTTGGAGGGGCCAGAGCAGATAATATATGGCTGCAGGTAGCCTATACCAAGGATGATAAGGCGGCAGAACAGTTTGCTGAGGAACTAAAAGAGCGCTTTGGAGAATTTGACATGGTATGCAATCCCCTGTCCTTAAGTGTGGCCTGCCATATCGGACCTGGGGCATTAGCTGTGGCCTGCTGTAAGAAATTAAAATAGCGGAGCAAAAAGAAAGAGGTAAGGTTTTCATGGCAAAAGAGGTAGTTTATGATGCCTCCAGCATTATGGTGCTTGAGGGGCTGGAAGCGGTAAGAAGAAGGCCCGGAATGTATATCGGCAGCGTTTCGACCAAGGGCTTAAATCACTTGATCTATGAGATTGTAGATAACGCTGTGGATGAGCATCTTGCCGGATATTGTGACACCATAAAAGTCACATTGGAGGCAGACGGATCGGCTACCATCGAGGATAATGGACGAGGAATTCCGGTAGGAATGCATGAAAAAGGCATCAGCGCAGAGAGGCTGGTGTTTACAACTCTGCATGCAGGCGGTAAATTTGATGATTCCGCCTATAAGACAAGCGGCGGACTTCACGGAGTAGGTTCCTCTGTAGTCAACGCATTGTCAACTCATTTAACCGTCAGGGTAAAGCATGACGGAAATCTGTATGAGGATAAATACGAAAGAGGAAATCCCATTGTTCCCTTACAAAACGGACTTCTTCCTGTGATTGGAAAAGCAAGAGGCAGCGGAACCATTATCAATTTCCTGCCGGATGATACGATCTTTGACAGAACAAAATTTAAGGAAGATGAGATTAAAAGCCGTATGCATGAAACGGCGTATTTAAATCCCAGGCTTACCATCTTTTTTGAGGACAAGCGGAAGGAAGAACCTGAAAAGATCACTTACCATGAACCGGACGGACTGGTAGGCTTTATCAAGGATTTGAATAAATCAGCTGAAAATGTGTGCGATATTATATACTTCCAGGGGGAAAGTGAAGGGATTTCCGTGGAAGGGGCATTTCAGTACTGCAACGAATTCCATGAAAACGTCCTTGGCTTCTGCAATAATATTTATAATGCAGAGGGCGGGACTCATTTAACCGGCTTTAAAACCGCATTTACGAATATCATTAACAATTACGCAAGGGAACTGAACATCTTAAAGGATAAGGATGCTAATTTTACAGGTGCAGATGTGCGTAACGGCATGACTGCAGTAATCTCGATCAAGCACCCGGATCCAAGATTTGAGGGCCAGACAAAAACAAAGCTGGATAACCAGGATGCGGCAAAGGTTGTTTCAAAGATCACAAACGAGGAACTGGTCCGCTATTTTGACCGAAATCTTGAAACCCTGAAAAATGTGATTGGCTGTGCAGAAAAAGCAGCTAAGATCCGTAAAACAGAGGAAAAAGCCAAAACTAACATGCTCACCAAGCAGAAGTTTTCTTTTGACTCTAACGGGAAGCTGGCAAACTGCGAGTCACGAGACGCCTCGAAATGTGAAATTTTTATTGTAGAGGGAGATTCTGCGGGAGGCAGTGCCAAAACAGCCAGAAACCGCGCATACCAGGCGATTCTTCCGATCCGCGGAAAAATCCTGAACGTAGAGAAAGCAAGCATTGACAAGGTTCTTGCAAATGCTGAGATCAAAACAATGATCAATGCTTTTGGCTGCGGATTTTCTGAAGGCTACGGAAATGATTTTGATATTACAAAGCTGCGCTATGATAAGATCATTATCATGGCGGATGCGGATGTGGATGGCGCACATATTTCCACGCTTCTTCTTACGCTTTTTTATCGTTTTATGCCGGAGCTGATTTTTGAAGGCCACGTTTATATTGCAATGCCGCCTCTTTATAAGGCAATGCCAAGCAAGGGGGCTGAAGAATACCTTTATGATGACAAAGCCCTGGAGCAGTACCGCAAAAGACATAAGGGACCTTTCACCCTGCAAAGATATAAGGGCCTTGGAGAAATGGATGCCAGTCAGCTATGGGATACAACCTTAAACCCGGAAACCAGGATCTTAAAGCAGGTAGAAATTGAAGATGCCAGGATGGCGTCCGAGATCACGGAAATGCTGATGGGGACTGAAGTCCCGCCCAGAAAAGCATTTATCTATGAGCATGCAACAGATGCAGAGCTGGATGTATAGGAGCAGAGCAGATGGAAGAAAAGATCATTAAAACAGAGTATTCGGAAGTGATGCAGAAGTCCTATATTGACTATGCAATGAGTGTTATTATCGCAAGAGCCCTGCCGGATGCAAGGGATGGCCTGAAACCGGTACAGAGAAGAGTCCTGTATGATATGCATGAACTGGGAATACGTTACGACAGGCCTTACCGTAAAAGTGCGCGTATCGTAGGAGATACCATGGGTAAGTATCATCCTCACGGGGACAGTTCTATTTATGACGCCCTTGTGGTCATGAGCCAGGATTTTAAAAAGGGAATGCCGCTTGTGGACGGACATGGTAATTTCGGAAATATCGAAGGGGATGGCGCGGCTGCAATGCGTTATACCGAGGCACGGTTGCAGAAGGTGACCCAGGAAGCATTTCTTTCCGATCTGGATAAGGACGTGGTAGACTTTATCCCCAACTTTGACGAAACAGAGAAGGAGCCCTCTGTTCTTCCGGTTAAATTTCCCAATCTGCTCGTAAATGGCTCGGAAGGAATTGCGGTAGGAATGGCAACCAGCATTCCGCCCCATAATCTTTCCGAAGTGCTGGATGCCATGAAGGCATATATGCTGGATGAGAGCCTTGGAACCAGGGAACTGATGAGATATATAAAGGGGCCTGATTTCCCTACAGGGGGAATTGTTACAAACAAGGATGAGCTTTTAGAAATCTACGAAACCGGAACGGGAAAAATAAAGATCAGAGGAAAGGTCGAGATCGAAAAAGGCAAGGCCGGGAAAAATAATGTGGTGATCAGCCAGATCCCCTATCCCATGATCGGAGCCAATATTGCAAAATTTCTCATGGATGTTGCAGCTTTGTCAGAAAGCAAAAAAACACAGGACATCGTTGACATTTCCAATCAGTCATCCAAAGAGGGCATCCGCATCGTCATTGAACTGAAAAAAGATGCAGATGTGGATAATTTCATTAATATGCTCTACAAGAAGACCCGGTTAGAGGACAGCTTTGGCGTAAATATGCTGGCCATAGCAGACGGAAGACCGGAGGTCATGAGCCTGCGCGACATTATTAAGTGCAACGTGGATTTCCAGTATGAAACCGCAACCAGAAAGTATACCACCCTTTTGGCAAAAGAGAGGGAAAAGAAAGAAATCCAGGAAGGGCTTATTAAAGCCTGTAATGTGATAGATCTGATTATTGAAATCCTGAGAGGCTCCCGGGACAGGGCTATGGCAAAAGCCTGTCTGGTAGAGGGAAAAACAGAAGAGATCAGGTTCCGCTCAAGAGAATCGAAAATTATGGCTGCCCAGCTTCAGTTTACAGAAAAACAGGCCAACGCCATTTTGGAGATGCGGCTGTATAAGCTGATCGGATTGGAGTTAGAGGCACTGATCAATGAGCATGAAGAAACCATGGCAAACATCTACCGGTATGAAGATATCCTGGATCGAAAAGACGCCATGGCCCAGGTCATTATCAATGAACTGGAAGAGATCAGAAGACAATTTGGCGTTGAGAGAAAAACAGTAATTGAAAATGTGGCAGAAGCTGTTTATGTAGAAAAGAAGATCGAGGAAATGGATCTTGTTTTCCTGATGGATCGCTTTGGATACGCAAGGACGATCGATACGGCAACCTATGAAAGAAACAAAGAAGCGGCGGATAGTGAAAACCGCTTTGCATTTATCTGTAAAAATACCGGAAAGATCTGCCTTTTTACCAATACAGGGCAGCTTCATACCGTAAAGGTTTCGGATCTTCCTCTTGGAAAATTCAGAGACAAAGGGATCCCCATTGATAATATCAGCAATTACAGTGGAGAAAAGGAAAGAGTCGTTGCGGCAGTAAGCCAGACCAGCCTGAATCTTTACCGGATGCTATTTGTGACAGGGCAGGCTATGCTGAAAATTGTTGACGGAGGAGAGTTTGATGTAGCAAAGCGTACTGTGGCTGCAACCAAGCTTTCCGAAGGAGATGAAGTAGTTTCCGTTATGCCTCTCCTTGGCCAGCAGCAGATCGTTCTTCAGACCAAAGAAGGATATTTCCTGAAGTTTGATATAGAAGAGATCCCGGAAAAGAAAAAAACAGCAGTAGGGGTCAGAGGAATGAAGCTTGGCGCGAAGGATCAGGTTGACCAGGCCTACTATCTTACAAGTGGTGTTCCTTCTGTCATTTCCTATCATGATAAAGAGCTGGATCTGCAGAAAATGAAAACAGCAAAGCGTGATGGAAAGGGAACAAAAATCAGGGTGTAATCTCCAAAGGAAGGAAGGGAAATCGTGATGCGCGTAATCGCAGGCACTGCAAGAAGTTTGCGGCTTAAGACGCCGGAGGGACTTGATACCAGACCTACAACAGACCGGATCAAGGAAACCTTATTTAACATGATACAGGGGGAAATTCCGGGATGTATCTTTTTGGATCTGTTTGCCGGAAGTGGAGGAATTGGAATTGAAGCGCTGAGCCGCGGGGCTTCCCATGCTTATTTCGTGGAAAATGACAGTAAAGCGGCTGCATGTATTTCTGATAATATCGTCTTTACAAAGTTTACGGAGAGTGCTACACTGCTGAAACAGGATGTTTTTGCAGCTCTGTATTCCATTCACGAAAAGGAAGCGGATGTGATCTTTATGGATCCGCCCTATGCAGCAGGGATAGAACCGGCGCTTTTTAAAGCTCTTTCCCAGCAAAGCTATGTGACGGAGCATACCCTTTTGATTCTGGAGGCTGCAAAGGATAAGAAGCTTGATTTTGCGAAAGAGGCGGGCTTTTCCCTTGTAAAGGAAAAACTGTATAAAACCAATAAACATGTTTTCTTCCGGAAACAATCATCCTCAGAAAGCTGATAAAAAGGAGTAAATTTCATGAAAGCAGCAATTTATCCGGGAAGCTTTGATCCGGTCACATATGGACACCTGGATGTGATCAAAAGAGCGTCACAGATTTTTGACGAATTAACGGTAAGCGTACTGAATAATAAACTAAAGACACCGTTGTTTTCTGTAGAGGAACGTGTTAAGATATTACAGGAGGCTGTGAAAGATTATCCCAATGTAAAGGTGGAATTTTTCAGCGGGCTTCTCGTAGATTATGCCAGGGAAAAAAATGTCCATGTTGTGATCAGAGGACTTCGTGCCATCACGGATTTTGAATATGAACTTCAGAATGCACAGACAAATGCAAAGCTTTCCAAAGGAGCGGTAGATACCATTTTTCTGACTACCAGTCTGGAATATGCTTATCTCAGTTCTTCAAGCGTTAAGGAGATCGCAAGCTTCGGAGGGGATATTTCTGTTTGTGTGCCGGAGTTTGTTGCCAAACTGGTCTATGAAAAGTATGGCCTTACAGGATGTAACAGGAAAGAATAATAGGGGGAAGCACATGAGCAGCAGAATTGAACAGTTGATTGATGAGATAGAGGCTTATATTGACGGATGCAAATATCAGCCCCTTTCCAATACAAAGATCATTGTCAATAAAGAAGAGATCGACGAGCTTTTGCGGGAACTCAGGATGAAAACGCCGGATGAGATCAAGCGCTACCAGAAGATCATCAGCAATAAAGAGGCGATTTTAAGTGATGCCAGGGCAAAAGCAGAGGCGCTGATCAATGAAGCTACCATTCATACCAATGAGCTGATCAGCGAGCATGAGATCTATCAGCAGGCCTACGCCCAGGCTACTACAGTAGTAAAGCAGGCCAGCCAGCAGGCGCAGGAAATCCTGGATAATGCCACCATAGAAGCAAATAACATGCGGGCGGCGGCTATGCAGTATACAGATGAGATCCTTGCCAATATAGAAAATCTGCTAAATCAGACCATGCAGACCACGGCCGGACATTATGAAAGCTTTATGGCTGCCCTGAATCAGTATAATGATGTGGTAAATGCAAACCGAATAGAATTAAATCCACCGGAAGCAGATGAATTTACGGGAACCGCGGATATGACAGCGACAGGAGATTTGTCATCCGTCGCCACTGCCACTGCCAAAAGCACCGGAGGAGACGATTTAAATCTTGATCTGATAACAAAGTAAGTATAGTGGCCGGCGCCTTTCGGGGAGCCGGTTTTCTAGTAGGAGAAAAGCATGATAATGAACAGAAAAAAGAGCCTGGTTCTTCTTTTGGGACTCCTCCTTTCAGCAATGGTATGGGTCGGTTTGGCACAGAAGGCAAAAGCCCAGGAGCCCATCGTGATCGTGATCGATCCGGGACATGGCGGAGAGAACAGAGGCGGCGAATATGAGCAGTATGTTGAAAAAGAAATGACCCCCATTGTTGCAGCTGCCATGAAGGAAGAACTGGAAAAGTACGAAAATGTAACAGTATATCTGACCCATGAACAGGATGTTGATATGAGCATAAAAGACAGAGTCCTTTTTGCAAAAGAAAAAGAGGCTGATTTTTTGTTCTGCCTCCATTTTAACATGTCGGTCAATCATAATCTGTTTGGCGCAGAGGTATGGGTGCCTGCAACCGGAGAATATTATGCAAAGGGAAGATCCTTTGCAGAGATCGAGATGGAAGCTTTTCGGGAACTGGGATTGTATTCCAGAGGAATTAAAACCAGACTAAACGATCAGGGGGAAAATTACTACGGTATCCTGCGTTATGGCACGCAATATGATGTGAACACGGCACTGATCGAACATTGCCATCTGGATCAGGTAAATGATCAGCCCTTTTACCAAAAAGGAGAGGAACAGCTGCGCGAATTCGGAATTATGGACGCAACTGCTGTTGCAAAATACTTTCATTTAAAATCAGAAATCCTGGGAGTGGATTATAGCGATTACCCGGTTCCCGAAACAAAAGTGCCGGAAACCATTGTGCGTCCTGACATGACGGAGCCTGAAACCTGCCAGATAAAGGTTACGGATATAAATGAAGAGAAGGGGGAGGTAACTATCGAGATCAGCGCAGAGGATTCGGACAGTTATATCCTGTATTACGATTACAGTCTGGACGTTGGACAAAGCTTTTCCGAACTGCAGCCGTGGCCTATGGGTGAAAAAATCGGAACCTCTCTGGATCATTGCAGCTTTACGGTAAGCGTTCCTTATGAGGAAGAGACCTCTATTGTGGTAAATGCTTATAACGGTTATGATCTGTTCACACGGAGTAATGTGGTTTTTCTGCAGGCGCTTCCTGATCCGGAAAAGGAAGCGCTGAAACAGAAAGAACTTAAGGAGCAGGAAAGACGAAAAGCACAGGAAAGCTATGAGGAAATCCATTATGATGATACAACGCTTGCCGAAACAAAGGAAGCTTCTCCTGATCGGTGGCGTGTCGCAACCGTGATTGTGCTCATTCTTCTTTGCATGATTTTTGTTACGCTTTTTATGGCAGCCAGGATAGAAAAGCTGCTAAGACATAAAAGAAAAAAGTAAATGTTGTAAGGATCAGCTTATGCTTTACATATTCTGTAAGAGAAAGATCCGTACCGCCAAGCATGGATCCGGTCTGAGCAATGCAGGACAGTCCCCCAAAAGGAAGGATGGTCAGAACAAAAAGCGGAAGCTTGCTGCCACAGAGGGAAATGCCCCCTGTGATCTCCAGGAGGCAGCATAAACAGGCAAATAAAGTGTTTTGCCGGGAAACCGGCATGGGTATATGGAAAACGGCTAATTGGGGAAGGATAAACAGCAAATTAAACAGGATCATATATCCCCCAAGCTTTGTGATATTTTGAAGGGATTGGTCAATGGCAGCTTCCAGGCTTAAAAGAAAGCATGCCGGGGAAGCGGAAGGGCTGTTTTCCTGACCTGAATCGGAATAAGATGGCAGCTCCCGGTAACGGCTGTAACGTAAAACAAGACCGTAAATAAGCGGAAGCAGATACATGATGCCGAAGGGAAGAAGCCTGCGGCGGCTTCCAATAGTGGGAAGCGCAAAGCTTAAAAAATAGACCGGGCCGATATTGTTGCAAAAAGCAAGCAAAAAGGAAGCTTCCTCCTTAGAGATCTTCTGCGTGCGGTAAAGCTCTGCCGCAGTATGGGCGCCCATGGGAAATCCACACAAAAAGCCGATTACCATGCCATAAACAAGAGGCGGCCGTACCTGATAAAGCTTTCCCAGAAGGGGAGTAAGAGGACGGGCAAAAAGAGAAATCAGATTCATACGGATAATGATGCCGGAAAGAACCATAAAGGGAAACAGAGCCGGGATCATTTTTGTAAACCACAACTGAAGTCCCTGAAGGGAAAGGGACAGACACTGAGAGGGAAAGGACAAGATCACAGCTGTTAAAAGAAGCGCCCCAAGGCAGATACTATATCGGAACCATTTTCTTTTCATAAAACACCTTTTAGCAGAAGCGGTCAATAATGTATATGAGAATCGACAGGCTGTTATGCGAACTGAACCTCGGAACCAGAAGCCAGATCAAGGAGCAGATCAGAAAAGGGCAGGTATCTGTAAACGGAAAGATCCAAAAGGATCCGGGAACAAAGGTAGATGAAAAGAATGACGTGATCCTTTTAAACGGAAAAAGGATCCTGTATAAGCCTTATGTATATTATCTTCTGCATAAGCCTAAGGGGTGCATTACCGCTACCAGAGATCCAAAGGAACAGACTGTCATGGACGTCTTTTGTAACAGCATCAGGTCGAAGCAGGAAGGAGAGCTTTCCGGGATCCCCATAAGGGATCTTTTTCCGGTGGGCAGGCTGGATAAGGATACTACGGGCCTGCTTCTGATCACCAATGACGGAGAGCTTGCCCATAAACTGCTTTCACCGGCTCACCACGTTGAAAAAACCTATTTTGTCTGTGTGGATAAAGAGCTCACAGAGGAAGCAGTCAAAAAACTGACAGAGGGCGTAGACATCGGCGAAAAAAAGAGGACACGCCCCGCCAGGATTGAAGTTCAAAATGAAAAAAATTGCCTGATCACCATTACGGAGGGGAAATATCATCAGGTGAAGCGGATGTTTCAGGCAGTGGGCTGTCAGGTTGTTTCCCTTCACAGGCTTTCTATGGGAGGACTGTCCCTGCCAGAGGATCTTAAGGAAGGACAGGCTCGGGAGCTTGACGATGCAGCGCTTCAAAGTCTTTTGGACCTCAGGTAGTTTTTGAAGAGAAAATATGTTATGATAAACAGCGGAGGTTTTACCATGTTTCGTGATGTGGAAGCAGTCATTTTTGATCTGGATGGCTCACTTGTTGATTCTATGTGGATCTGGCGTGATATTGACATTGAATATTTGGGAAGATACGGAATTGTGCTGCCGGATGAGCTTCAGAGTGAAATTGAAGGGATGAGCTTTTCGGAAACTGCCTGCTATTTTAAAGAGCGCTTTCAAATACCGGATGAGATTGAAAAAATCAAAGCAGACTGGAATGAAATGGCTTTTGATAAATATACCCATCAGGTACCTCTGAAAAAAGGGGCAGGTTCTTTTTTGAAGGAGTGCAGAAAGAGAGGCATCCATCTGGCCATTGCGACCAGCAATTCCAGACAGCTTGTCACAAGCGTTACACAGGTTCACGGTATTTTTGACTACTTTGACGGGATTGTAACAGGATGTGATGTTGCAAAAGGAAAGCCTGCGCCGGATGTGTACCTTGAGGCTGCCAGGATCTGCGGGGTGTTGCCGGAGCACTGTATGGTATTTGAGGATATTGTTCCCGGAATACAGGCCGGAAAGGCGGCCGGAATGAGCGTCTGTGCCGTACAGGATGACTATTCCATGCACCAGGAAAAGGAAAAGCGCCTTCTGGCAGATTTTTATATTAAGGATTATGAAGAACTTCTAAAACAGCTTGAAGAAACAAACTGGAAATAAAGTATATAGGTTTTGATACTGGAAAGATGGAGATGGAAATGAAGAAGAAAAAAGGAGAATATGGTTCACTTAAATACAGAAGGAAGCTTGTGATCTTACGCACGATCCTTTATTTCGCCCTTTCCCTTGCAATTTTTGCTGCCGGGTACCTGACCACACATGACCGCAAAAATCTGCTTACCGTAGTTGCAGTTCTGGGGCTCCTTCCGGCCAGCAAAAGCCTGGTCAATATGATCATGTTCTTAAAGGCAAAAGGCTGCAGTCAGAATGCTTTTGCAGCGATCAGCCCCTTTGATCAGCATTTGTTCCCTCAGTATGATCTTTATATTACTTCCTATCAGAAGAATTTTGACATCAGCCACATGGTGGTAAAGGATCAGCTTCTTTTGGGCTATACGGAAGATCCGAAATGCGATCTTGCCGCCTGTAAGGAATTTTTAAGCACAGCCTGCAAGCAGAGCGGCGTTAAGGACGTTTCGGTTACGATCACCAATCAGCTGAATACCTATTGTGATTTTTTGAAAAATTTAAGTGAAAAGGAAGCAGCGCCGGAAACGGAAAAGGAAAAGCAGGTCAAAAGCATCTTAATGGATATTGCTTTGTAAAAGCAGAAAGGAAAACAGATGCAGCAGATTATCATTCAAAAAAATGAGGCCGGCCAGAGGCTGGATAAATTTCTGCAAAAATATATGCCACTGGCGCCTGTTTCTTTCTTTTACAAAATGCTTCGGAAGAAAAATATTACCCTTAACGGAAAAAAAGCAGAGGGCAGGGAAAAGCTTATAGAAAATGATTGTATCTGCCTGTTTTTGTCAGAAGAAACCATTGGGACGTTCAGGGAAAAGCATTCTTCTGTTTCAGAATATGAACAGGCTTTCCATAAACTCAGGGGAATTCAGATCCTGTATGAGGATCCCAATATCCTGGTCATGAACAAGCCTGCCGGAATTCTTTCCCAGAAAGCACAGCCGGAGGATCTTTCTGTCAATGAATGGCTGATCGGTTATCTGCTTTCGGAACATCAGATAACAGAAAAGGAACTGGAAACCTATAAGCCGTCTGTCTGCAACCGGCTTGACAGAAACACGATAGGACTTATCATAGGAGCAAAGACGCTTGCCGGAAGCCAGAAAATGAGCGCCTTTATCAGAGAAAGAAAAGTCAGAAAATTTTATCAGGCGTTTGTGGACGGAAAGCTGGAGGACTCAGATACTATTCAGGGATATCTACATAAGGATCCCAAGGAAAATAAGGTTTATATTGACAGGAATCCTTTAAAGGGGGATCCTATTGAAACCAGATACAGACCCCTTAAGAGCTACGGGGACAAAACACTGCTTGAAATTGAACTGATTACCGGAAAGCCTCATCAGATCCGCGCCCATCTTTCCAGCATTGGGCATCCGATCCTGGGCGATCCCAAATATGGCAGCAAAGCCGCAAACGAAATATATAAGAAGAAATATGGGCTGAGAAGCCAGCTGCTTTATGCCTGCAGAATTGAATTCGGCAGGGAAGAAGAGCTTTTTGAGGAGCTGCGCGGACGGATCATCTGCGCACCTGTTCCCGAAATCTTTACAAAGCTGATGCCCTAAAGCCGATCATGCCAGGATCTATAGAAGGAGAAGAGTATGGCAACCTGGAATTCCAGAGGGCTGAGAGGTTCCACCTTGGAGGATCTGATCAACCGGACAAATGAAAAATATCAGGAAAACGGGCTGGCGCTGATCCAGAAAATTCCTACCCCGATTACCCCGATCAAGATAGATAAGTCAACCAGACACATTACCCTTGCCTATTTTGAACAGAAAAGCACTGTCGATTATATTGGAAGCGTGCAGGGGATCCCCGTATGCTTTGACGCCAAGGAATGTGCTGTGGACCGTTTTGCACTGCAGAATATCCATCCTCATCAGGTGGCGTTTATGGAACAGTTTGAAAGGCAAAAGGGAGTTTCCTTTTTCCTGATTTATTTTTCTGCCCGAGATGAATTTTATTATCTTCCCTTTGCCCTTTTTAAATTCTTCTGGGATCGTGCCCAGCAGGGCGGGAGAAAGAGCTTTCTCCATGAAGAACTGAATCCGGAATATATTATGCCTAAAAAACACGGAGTGTTTGTCCCATATCTGGATATGCTGCAAAAAGATCTGGAGGAAAGAGAAGCGGTTTCGGAAGAGGTTTGACAAAAAAACTTCCTTCCTGTATACTAACAATGTTTTTATATGCTAATTTGCTACCATGGTAGCACTTTAAAGCACTAAATCAAAAGTGAAAAGGTGATACACAATGAACAGACAGTTACTTCACACTCCGGAAGGAGTAAGGGATATTTACGGCAAAGAATATGCCAATAAGCTTTCTGCGGAAAAAAAGATCCAAAAACAGCTTAATTTATACGGGTATCAGGATATCCAAACCCCAACCTTTGAATTCTTTGATGTTTTTTCCAAGGAGATCGGCACGACCCCTTCTAAGGAACTATATAAATTTTTTGACAAGGAGGGAAATACCCTGGTTCTGCGCCCGGATTTTACGCCATCCATGGCAAGGTGCGCAGCAAAGTACTTTATGGATGAAAATGTTCCGATCCGTTTCTGCTATTTAGGCAATACCTTCACCAATACCAGCAATCTTCAGGGAAAGCTTAAGGAAGTAACCCAGATGGGGGCGGAGCTGATCGGTGACGGAAGCGTTGAAGCCGATGGGGAGATGATCGCCATGATGGTGGAGGCTCTGCTTCAGACGGGACTTTCAGATTTTCAGGTCAGCATCGGAGAGGTAGAATATTTTAAGGGGATCTGCCGGATGGCAGGTCTGTCTGAGGATACGGAAAAGGAACTCCGGGAACTGATTTCCGGTAAAAATTTATTTGGCGCGGAAGAATTTCTGGCCAATCGGCAGGTAGACCCGGAATGCGTGAAACTGCTTCTTGGGATCACAGACTGCTTCGGGGATGTTAACGTACTGAAAAAGGCTGAAGAAACAGCCCCGAACGAAATGGCGGCTGGAGCGGTGAAACGGCTTTTGAAGCTGTATCGTGTGCTGTGCCAGTATGGCGTAGAGAAATATGTTTCCTTTGATCTGGGGATGCTCAGCAAATATAATTATTATACCGGCGTGATCTTCAAGGTATTTACTTATGGAGTGGGAGATGCCATTGCAAAGGGCGGGCGGTATGATAAGCTGCTCGGATATTTCGGAAAGAACGCACCGGCCATCGGCTTTGTGGTAGTGGTGGATGACCTTCTGTGCGCACTGGAAAGATGCGGAAAAAAGCCCGAAAAGGAAAAAGATATCCAAACGCTTACCTACAGGCCGGATGAGTATGAAAGCATACTGATGCAGGCAAAGGGGCTTAGAGAGCAGGGCGTTTGCGTAGCCCTTGTACCGGAAAGCAGCGAGGTGTAAAATGAGTGAAGAAAGATATCTGACGTTTGCCCTTGGAAAAGGCAGACTGGCAAATAAGACCATGGAGCTTTTGGAGCAGCTTGGAATTACCTGTGAGGAAATGAAGGACAAGAGTTCCCGGAAACTGATCTTTGTGGATGAGGAGCATAAGCTGCGTTTTTTTCTTGCGAAAGGGCCGGATGTTCCAACTTATGTAGAATATGGCGCGGCTGACATTGGGGTTGTGGGAAAAGACACGATCCTGGAAGAAAACAGACGGGCATATGAAGTTTTAGATCTTGGCTTTGGCAAGTGCAGGATGTGTGTATGCGGCCCGGAAAGTGCAAGAGAGCTTTTACAGCACCATGAGAGGATCCGTGTTGCCAGCAAGTATCCGGTCATTGCAAAGGATTATTTCTATAACAAAAAGCATCAGACCGTAGATATTATTAAACTGAACGGCTCTGTAGAATTAGGCCCCATTGTGGGATTGTCTGATGTAATTGTAGATATTGTGGAAACAGGTTCTACACTGCATGAAAACGGGCTTGTGGTACTGGAGGAGATTTGTCCCCTGTCAGCAAGAATGATCGTAAATCAGGTCAGCATGCAGATGGAAACAGAGAGGATCAAAGCACTGATTACAAAAATGAAGGAGTTTTGTTAATAACAGCTTCAGAATGGAGAAAAGCGTGAGAATAATTGAACTGAACCAGGAAACCAAAGACAGCCTGCTGGAAAATCTTTTGAAGAGAAGTCCCGGCAATTATGGGCAGTATGAGCAAACGGTAAACGAGATCATTGCAGATGTGCGGGCCCGGAAGGATCAGGCTCTGTTTGAATATACCAGCAGATTTGACAAGTGTGAGCTTACAAAGGAAACGATCAAAGTAACCGAGGAAGAAATAGAAGAAGCATATGCAGCTATTTCACCGGAATTTATAGAAGTCATGAAGAAATCTGCCCATAATATCCGTTCTTTCCATGAAAAACAGCTTCATAGCAGCTGGATCATTCCCAAAGACGACGGAACCATTCTGGGACAGAAGATCCTTCCCATTGCCATTTCAGGAGTCTATGTTCCGGGAGGAAAGGCGGCATATCCTTCCAGCGTTTTAATGAACGTACTGCCGGCAAAGGTTGCCGGTGTATCACGGATCATTATGACCACACCTCCGGGAGCAGATGGAAAGGTAAATCCGGGAACCCTGGTAGCTGCCCACATTGCAGGCGTGGATGAAATTTATAAAGCAGGCGGTGCACAGGCCATTGCGGCAATGGCTTTTGGCACGGAAAGTATTCCCAGAGTGGACAAGATCACAGGCCCGGGCAATATCTTTGTAGCGCTTGCAAAGAAAGCCTGCTTCGGGTATGTCAGCATTGACTCCATTGCCGGTCCCAGCGAGATTTTAGTGCTTGCGGATGAAACAGCAAACCCCAGATACGTTGCCGCAGACCTTCTCTCACAGGCAGAGCATGATGAAATGGCAAGCGCTATTTTGATCACAACCAGCATGGAGCTTGCAAAGAAGGTTTCAGAGCAGGTGTCAGCTTTTACAGAAAAGCTGGAAAGAAAAGAGATTATACAGAAATCCTTAGACCACTATGGCTATATCCTGGTAGCGGAAAACATGGATCAGGCCATTGAAACCGCAAATGAGATTGCGTCGGAGCACCTGGAGATCCTGACCAGAGATCCTTATGAGGTTATGACAAAGATCAAAAATGCAGGGGCTATTTTCCTGGGAGAATATTCTTCTGAACCTCTTGGGGATTATTTTGCCGGTCCTAACCATATTTTACCGACCAATGGAACAGCAAGATTTTTCTCGCCCTTAAATGTAGATGATTTTATGAAAAGAACAAGCATTATTTCTTATTCCAGGCAGGCTCTTGAAAAAGTGCATAAGGATATTGAGCTTTTTGCACAAAAGGAAGGGTTGACGGCACATGCAAACTCCATTAAAGTAAGATTTGAAAAGTAAGATCACCGATTTGGAATTGGGAGGACTGAAATGGAACGAAAAGCAGCTTTAACACGAACAACAAAAGAAACCGATATTTCCCTTTCCCTTAATCTGGATGGAGCAGGAGAAGGAAAAATTGAAACCGGAATCGGTTTTTTTGATCATATGCTGGAAGGCTTTGCAAAACACGGTTTTTTTGATCTTTCCCTAAGAGTTCAGGGAGACCTTGAGGTGGATGGACATCACAGCGTAGAAGATGCGGGAATTGTGCTTGGCAGCGCCATCAAGCAGGCTCTAGGAGACAAAAAGGGAATCAGACGGTATGGATCCTGCATCCTGCCTATGGATGACGCCTTGTGCCTTTGCGCAGTAGATCTCTGCGGAAGACCTTATTTTGCATATGAATGCGTATTTCCGACGGAGCGGATCGGAGGCCTCGACACGGAACTGGTGAGAGAGTTCTTTTATGCTGTTTCCTATACCGCAGGGATGAACCTTCACATTAAGATGCTTTCCGGAATAAACAGCCATCATATGGCAGAAGCAATGTTTAAGGCCTTTGCAAGAGCCTTAGATGAAGCGGTATCCTTTGATACGAGAATCAAGGATGTTTTAAGTACAAAAGGAAGTTTATAACACTTCGGAAAAGGAACGGACGAAGATGGATAATTATAAAAAATTTATTCCCTGTATTTATCTGAAAGAGGGAAAGGCGGTTGCCGGCTTTCAGGATCAGACCGTTGTCAGCGAAGATCCTGTTTCTCTTTCTGCTTTTTATGGGGAAAACAATGCAGATGAGCTGATCGTTTATGATCTTTCCACAGATGATGCATCCCATGAGGCGGCCCTTGATGTGATTAAGGAGATCTGCAGTAAGGCACAGATACCGGTAATTGGCGCCGGTAATGTAAAACGGATGGAAGATGTTAAAAAGCTTCTTTACGCCGGTTGTATGAAGGCTGCACTGAATTATTCCAAAGAAGGAAATATTGAGATCACCAGGGAGGTTTCCCTGAAATTCGGCAAGGATAAGATTGTAGCATGTATTGCAAAGGCGTCCGAAATAGAAACTAATAAAGCGGTTTTGGAAGAACTGGTATGTGAAGTGATCCTGATCGATGAAAAAACCATCAAGCAGGCTATGGAAATTGCAACGCTTCCGGTGATCGTAACCCTTCCAGAGGTGTCGCTTGACAAGATTATGGAGCTTTTGTCCTGTGAAAAGATTGCAGGTGTAACAGGCCCGGCGATCAACGAAAACGCTAAGGAATTAAGCGACATCAAGGATCTTTGTGCCGGAAACCAGATTGCGGTCCATACCTTTGAACCCAAAGTGAAATGGGAAGAGCTGAAAAAGAATTCTGACGGACTGGTTCCGGTTGTGGTCCAGGATTATAAGACCAGGGAAGTGCTGATGGTTGCCTATATGAATGAGGACGCCTACCTGCATACCTTAAAATGCGGCCGTATGACCTATTACAGCAGAAGCAGGCAGGAGCGTTGGATCAAGGGCGAAACAAGCGGACATTACCAGTATGTGAAGGAATTGATCGCAGACTGTGATAAGGACACTATCCTTGCCAAGGTAGCCCAGGTTGGAGCTGCCTGCCATACCGGCAATTACAGCTGCTTTTTCCGGGAAATCATGAAAAAAGAATACGAGGAAACCAACCCTCTGATGGTATTTGAATCTGTGCTGAATGTGATCAAGGACAGAAAGGTGCATCCAAAGGAAGGTTCCTATACAAACTATCTGTTTGATAAGGGAATTGATAAGATTCTGAAAAAGCTTGGTGAGGAAGCAACCGAAATTGTGATTGCCGCCAAAAATCCCAATGTCAATGAGATCAAATATGAGATTTCCGATTTTCTGTATCATATGATGGTTCTGATGGTGGAAAAGGGAGTTTCCTGGGAGGAAATTACAGAAGAACTGGACAAGCGCTAAAAACTGCCCCCCGCATAATTTTGTTATGCGGGGCATATTTTGATTAAAAGCAGCGATATGGAAAATAGTATGGAGAAAAAAGTAACCACGGATCAAAAGCTGGAGCTTGTACGGACCATAAGGGCACAGAATGAGTATAACAGACGGATCTGCAAAAACAGGGAGCAGCTGCTGTACGCAGAAATACCAGGCGATCGCAACAGTGAAATATACGGATTGGAGGCCAAACCTCAAAACATTTCGCAGGGCCATGATTCGCCTAAGAAGCTGTTTGGCGGTTTCAGAATACGGTTTGTGATGGCTATAGCATTATTTCTTGCGTTTGTTTTCTGGGATCAGCAGCAAAGCAGCTTTCTTGGGTATACGAAAGACAAGCTGCAGAAAATAATAACCCAAAGTATCGATATGGATGGCCTGATGAGCCCAATAAATACAAATGGAGATGAAAATGAGGAAACTGGCACTGCAAGATGAAATATTGATGCAGGTGGAGAAACCTGCCAGATATATTGGAAATGAAGTAAATGCGGTAATGAAGAACAAAGAGGAAATTGCCATCCGCTTTGCAATGTGTTTTCCGGATGTATATGAAATCGGAATGTCCCATCTCGGCATACAGATCCTGTATGATATGCTGAATGGGTTTGAGGATGTGTGGTGCGAAAGAGTATATTCGCCCTGGGTGGATTTGGATCAGATCATGAGAAAAGAAAAAATCCCCTTATTTGCACTGGAATCCCAGGATCCGATCAAAAATTTTGATTTTTTAGGGATCACCATACAGTACGAAATGTGTTATACCAATATTTTGCAGATTTTGGATCTGTCCGGAATTCCTCTTATGGCAAAGGACAGGACCGAGGCGGATCCCATTGTGATCGGAGGCGGGCCATGCACTTACAATCCGGAGCCCTTTTGTGATTTCTTCGATCTGATCTATATTGGGGAGGGCGAAACCCGTTACCGGGAGCTCCTTGATTTATATCTGTCCTGTAAAAATGGAAACCAGAGCCGAAAAAGCTTTTTGGAAGCAGCTGCCATGATCCCCGGTATTTATGTTCCATCCCTGTACGAGGTAACCTACAAGGAGGATGGCACCATTGCAGAACGCATTCCGCTGGTTCCTGGAATTCCGGCAGTTATAGCTAAGGAAATGGTGCGGGAGATCTCCCAGTCCTGTTATCCTAAGAAACCGGTAGTTCCCTTTATTAAGGTTACACAGGACCGCGTTGTGCTGGAAATTCAAAGGGGCTGCATCAGAGGCTGCCGTTTTTGCCAGGCAGGACAGCTTTACAGACCGGTTCGGGAAAGAGACCTTGAAATGCTGGAACAATATGCCGTTGAGATGCTGGACAATACAGGACACGAAGAAATCTCGCTGAGTTCTTTGAGTTCCAGTGATTATTCCAAGCTTCCGGAGCTTTTGGATTTCCTGATCGAAAAATGCAACGAGAAGAGAATTAATATTTCCCTTCCCTCTTTACGGATTGACGCTTTTTCCCTTGATGTCATGAACAAGGTACAGGATGTGAAAAAAAGCAGCCTGACCTTTGCTCCTGAAGCAGGAAGCCAGAGGCTGCGTAATGTGATCAATAAAGGACTGACAAAAGAAGTGATCCTGGAAGGGGCTAAAATGGCCTTTGAAGGGGGCTGGACCAGGGTAAAGCTTTATTTCATGCTGGGACTGCCCTTTGAAACCTCCGAGGACATCCGTGAAATTGGAGAGCTGTGCAATGAAATAACGGCCTTGTTTTACGACACGGTTCCCAAAGAAAAAAGGACAAGCAGGATCCAGATCGTAGCCAGTACATCCTTTTTTGTACCGAAGCCTTTTACCCCTTTTCAATGGGCACCTCAAAATACCAAGGAGGATTTTCTGGAAAAAGCCTACCAGACCAAGCAGTCCATTGTTTCACAATTAAATCAAAAAAGCATTAAATATAACTGGCATGAAGCAGATGCCAGCGTCATGGAAGGAATTTTTGCAAGGGGTGACAGACGGCTGAATCAGGTCATTTTAAGAGCCTATCAAAAGGGTTGTATGTATGACGCCTGGAGCGAATATTATCATAATGACGTGTGGCTCAAGACCTTTGAGGAATGCGGCGTTGATCCGGACTTTTATACCATCAGGCAGAGAGAAGAAACAGAAATATTCCCCTGGGATTTTATTGACTGTGGTGTGACAAGGCAGTTCCTTCTTAGAGAATGGCACAGGGCACAGCAGGCGGTTGTAACTCCCAACTGCAGAATGGCATGCCAGGGCTGCGGCGCCGGCCGTTATCAGACGGGCGTCTGCCTGGAACGGAAAGGGCAGTAACAATGAAGGTCAGAATTAAATTTTCAAAATATGGTCCTATGAAATTTATTGGACACCTGGATGTTATGAGATATTTTCAAAAGGCGATCCGGCGCGCCGGGATCGATATTGCATATTCGGAGGGGTTCAGCCCCCATCAGATCATGTCCTTTGCAGCGCCCCTCTCTGTAGGATATACCAGTGAAGGAGAATATTTTGATATTGAGCTGAGGACTCCTATGGAAGAAGAGGAGCTTCAGAAAAGACTTCAGGGGGTCATGGTAGAAGGAATTGATATTCTGAAGGTTCAAAATCTGCCAGAAAGTGAAGGAAATGCAATGGCCAGCGTCCAGGCTGCAAGTTATCTTGCAGGATTTCGCAGTCTATCCTTTTTACCGGATGACTGGGAGGACAGGCTTCTTGCCTTTTACAAGTCACCGACCATACCGGTCAGCAAAAAGACGAAGCGCGGGGAAAAAGAAATCGATCTGAAGGAGAGTATTTATCGATTTGAGATCCGGGAGATCCCGGAAAAATGTGCGCTCCTTGAAGCGGCGGCAGGGCATAAAGGAATTTACATGCTTTTAAATGCAAGCAGCGGAGGAAATATAAAGCCCTCTTTTGTCATGGAAACATTTTTGGCTGCCATAGGAGTCACATTGCCGGAGTATGGACTTGTGATCCATCGCGTAGAGACCTATAAGGCTTCTGAAACAGGGGAAATAGAGGATTGGAAAGCGCTTATATGAAAAAAGTGATTTTAACTGTAAAATTTCATTCGGTTTTTCTTTTTCTGTTAAATGAAAAGGGACAGATCATGATGATCCGCCAGTTCCCTTTGCAGGAGGAATATCTGCCGGGCAGCATTTATATCGGGCAGGTTACAGAAATCGCGGCAGGGATCGGCGGCGCTTTTGTCGCAATCTCAAAAGAAAGCAAGGTGTTTGTTTCCTTAAAAGATAACGAAAAGCCGATTGTTTTAAATGGTGGTGTCAAAGAAAGTCTTCGTATTGGAGATCAGGTACTGGTTCAGATCAGCACGCCTCCTTTAAAGACAAAGCTTGCATCCTCTTCCTTTCTTCTTTCCAGAACGGGCACCTATTGTATTTGCAGGCCCGGCGAGCACGGCATTTCTTATTCCAAAAAGCTTTCGCAGGAGAAGAAAGACCTTTTAAAAGAATGGATTGCAGAAGGCAAACTGTCCGGCAGGAAAAATTACGGATTTGTGATCAGAACCAATGCGGGAGAGCTTCATGAGGCAGGTCCTTTACTTGCGGAAATGCAGGAATTTATTTGTTTTTTTGATGCCATAAAGGAAAAAGCCCCTTATAGAACCCTATATTCCTGTCTGTATCAGGAAGATCCTGAAATGATATCTGTTCTGAAGGATTTACCGATCTCATCTTATGATGAGGTATTAACAGATGATGAAAGACTGTATCAGCTTCTGTCAGAAAGCAATGTAAAAAACGTAAGGTTTTATCAGGACGATCAGCTTTCGATCTGGGCGCTGTACAGTCTGGAAAGCGGTCTGAAACAGGCCACTGAGAAAAAGGTCTGGCTGCCCTCCGGGGGCTATCTGGTAATTGAGCCCACAGAGGCAATGCTTGTGATCGACGTAAACACGGGAAAGGGCAGTATTCAAAAAGGAACCCGCGAATGCGGTACCGCCCTTAAGGTAAATCTGGAGGCGGCAAAGGAAATTGCAAGGCAGCTCAGGATCCGGAATATTTCCGGAATGATCATGGTTGATTTTATTAATATGAAGTCGAAGGAAGAAGAACAGTTTTTAATGGAAAAGCTTGCAGGCTATCTGGCCGAAGATACGGTTAAGACCAGACTGATCGATATGACGCCTCTTGGGATTGTGGAAATAACAAGAAAAAAAGTAAGCAAACCTCTTGACATCAAATCCTGAGGATGCTATATTATCTAAGTATGCCGCATAACTAGGTATAAGTGCGCTTTGCGCCACCAAAGTTAGCGAGTAAAATCAGTTTCGGCTGGTTAGTATAGGAGGTGCCATATGTACGCAATCATTGCAACAGGTGGAAAGCAGTACAAAGTTTCCGAAGGTGATGTGATCAAGGTTGAAAAGATCGACGCTGAGCCCGGAACAACTGTGACATTTGATCAGGTAGTAGCTGTAAGCGATAAAGAGCTTAAAGTTGCCGGCGATGTAAAGGATGCAAGCGTAACTGCAACCGTTATGGAGCAGGGAAAATTCCGCAAGGTTATCGTTTACAAGTATAAGAGAAAAACCGGATACCACAAGAAAAACGGTCACAGACAAGCATACACACAGGTTAAGATTGACAAGATCAATGCATAATCAGTGTTTTTGCATGTAATGGATTTTTTATGACAACCATAACAATCATGAAATCTAAAACCGGAGAGTATCGGGAGGTAACCTGCGCAGGACATGCAGGCTATGCACAGGCAGGCAGCGATATTATCTGCAGTGCCATTTCCATTCTGGTGATCAACACCATCAATTCTCTGGAACAGCTGACGGAAACGGACAGCGTTGTAACAGCGGAAGAAGAAAGCGGTAAGATTTATCTTAAGCTGAATAGGGTTGATGAAAAGGGAACGCTTCTTTTGGATGCCATGGTTTTAGGGTTACAAAATGTCGTAGCAGAATACGGCAAACGGTATTTGAAATTGATCATTAAGGAGGTGTAATCCATGTTAAAGTTGAACCTTCAATTTTTTGCTCATAAAAAGGGAGTTGGTTCTACCAAGAACGGTAGAGATTCCGAGTCCAAGAGATTGGGAGCAAAGAGAGCTGACGGACAATTCGTAAAGGCTGGAAATATTTTATACAGACAGCGCGGAACCAAGATCCATCCCGGAACCAATGTGGGACGCGGCGGTGATGATACTTTGTTTGCACTGGTAGACGGCGTACTCAGATTTGAAAGAGTTGGAAGAGATAAGAAACAGGCTTCCGTTTACCCTGTAGAAAAATAATACGAATTTACAAGGCTTCAAACGTTTTTGTTTGAAGCCTTTTTTATCTGAACGAAATGCAGCAGAAGCAGCGAGGTGATAGAAATGTTTGCAGACAGGGCGAGAATCTATGTGCGAAGCGGAAAAGGAGGCGATGGCCATGTTTCCTTTAGACGCGAAAAATATGTTCCCAGCGGCGGGCCTGATGGCGGTGACGGCGGCAATGGAGGAAGCGTTATCCTGGAAATCGATGACGGCCTCAACACGCTTACTGATTACAGACATGTAAGAAAATATCATGCCCAGGATGGAGAGAACGGAAATAAAAGAAACTGCCGCGGAAAAAGCGGTGAGGACCTCATTTTAAAGGTACCGGAAGGTACTGTTGTGAAGGAAGCAGAAAGCGGGAAAGTGATCGTTGATATGTCGGGGGAAAACAGACGCTTTGTTCTGCTAACCGGAGGCAGGGGTGGAAACGGAAACCAGCATTACGCAACCAGTACCATGCAGGCGCCTAAATATGCGCAGCCCGGACAGCCCGCAAAGGAGCTTGAGCTTTTACTTGAACTGAAGGTAATTGCTGATGTAGGGCTTGTAGGCTTTCCAAATGTAGGAAAATCCACTTTTCTGACCCAGGTATCCAATGCCAGACCTAAGATTGCAAATTATCATTTCACCACATTAAACCCTCATTTAGGAGTGGTGGATCTTGCAGATGCAAAGGGCTTTGTAATCGCTGATATTCCCGGTCTTATCGAAGGCGCTTCAGAGGGAGTGGGACTTGGCTATGAGTTTTTGCGCCATATTGAGCGCACAAAGGTCATCATCCATATTGTAGACGCAGCGTCTACAGAAGGCCGGGATCCTGTGGAAGATATTTATGCCATTAATAAAGAACTGGAGGCCTATAATCCTGATATTGCAAAACGTCCTCAGGTCATTGCCGCTAACAAAACAGATATGATCTATGAGGGAGATCTGGATCAGGTTTTAAAGCTAAAGGAAGAGTTTGAGCCCAAAGGGATCCGGGTATTTCCCATTTCTGCCATCAGCGGAAAGGGGATCCGTGAGCTGCTCTATTATGTAAGGGAAATGTTAGATAAGCTTGATGATAAGCCGGTAGTATTTGAACAGGAATTTTTCCCGGAATATATGATGGGTGGAAAAGAGGATGAACCTTATACGATTTCTTATGATGAGGATAAGCAGGAATATGTGGTAGAAGGACCCAGGATCGAAAAAATGCTTGGCTATACCAATCTCGATTCCGAGAAGGGCTTTACATTCTTCCAAAATTTCCTTAAAATGAATGGTATCCTGGATGAGCTTGAAGCGCTTGGAATTCAGGAGGGAGACACCGTAAGGATGTACGGGCTTGCATTTGATTATTATAAATAAAAGGCAACAACAGAAAGGCACGGAAAATACAATGACAAGTAAGCAGCGGGCATATTTAAAAGGACTGGCAATGAGTTTGGATCCGGTTTTCCAGATTGGAAAAGCAAGCCTGACACCGGAAGTAACAGAGGCTGTACGGGAAACCTTCCATACCAGGGAACTGGTGAAGCTTGCAGTGCTGAAAAACTGTATGGATGATCCCAGACAGCTTGCAGAGATGCTTGCCGAGCGAACCGGTGCGCAGGTTGTGCAGGTGATCGGGAAAAAGATCGTTCTTTACAAGGAAAATAAAGACCACAAGAAAATTGAGCTTCCAAGATAGGAGCAGGTATGGAGGAACAAAAAAGAAGAAAAATCGGTATTCTGGGCGGAACTTTCAATCCGATCCACTTTGGACATTTGCTGCTGGCTCAACAGGCCCTTGAAACCCTTGCGCTGGATCAGGTTCTGTTTATGCCAAGTGGAAATTCCTATATGAAGCAGGGAAGGGATATTGCTTCCAAAGAACACAGGGCTAAAATGATAGAGCTTGCCATTGAAGGACAGGAGGAATTTGGCCTGTCTGATATGGAGCTTATGCGGACAGGCCCTACTTATACCTGCGATACCGTTATGGAACTGAAGATACAGTATCCCAATGATGAATTTTACTTTATCATGGGTGCGGACAGCCTGCTTATGCTTGAAAGCTGGAAAAATCCGGAGATCCTGCTTGAAAACTGTGTGGTTGCCGCTGCTGTAAGGGGAACCGGTACGGAAGAACGTCTGCAAAAGATCATTTCCCATCTGATCTATGAATATCATGCAGACATCAGGATCCTGCCCGCCAGGTTTGTAGATCTTTCTTCTTCGGAAATAAGAGAACGGATTTATTACGGAAGATCTGTCCGCTATATGCTTCCGGATGCAGTGCTTTCTTATATAGAAGAACAGAATTTATATCATAGGAAGGATCGCTCCTGATATGAAAAATGTAGACATTGGAAAAATACGAAAGAAAATGGAAAAAACGCTGGATCCTAAGCGTTATGAGCATACCCTTGGGGTGGCATATACTGCAAGCTGCCTTGCCATGTGCCACGGAGCAGATCCTGTAAAAGCAAAGGTGGCTGGGCTTCTTCACGACAGTGCAAAATGCATGACAGACAAAAAAAGGATTGCAATCTGTAAGAGAAATCATTTGCCTATCAGTCAGGTGGAATGGGAAAATCCTTTTCTTCTTCATGCCAAGGTCGGAAGCTACCTTGCAAAATCAGAATATCATATTACAGATCAGGACATCCTGAATGCAATCCTGTATCACACAACAGGCCGTCCCGGAATGTCCCGGCTTGAAAAAATCGTTTATGTGGCTGATTACATTGAGCCTTCCAGGAAACAGGCACCCCATTTAAGCGACATCAGAAAGCTGGCGTTTCGCGATCTGGATGAGGCATTGTTCCGGATCCTGAAGGATACCCTGGAATATCTGCAGGGCATCGGAAATACCGTGGATCAGATGACACAGGAAACCTACGATTTTTATCAGGTGAACCGGAAGGGTTCAAAGGAAGGAGACACTTGTGACTGAAAACAGCATTAAAAAGGAAGCCGGCATTGCGGTAATGGCTTTGGAAGATAAAAAAGCAGAAGATATCAGAGTGATCAATATTGAAACGGTTTCGGTTATTGCAGATTATTTTATCATTGCAACCGGGACAAATGCAAACCAGATCAAGGCCATGGCAGATGAAGTAGAGGAAAAGCTTGGAAGGGCCGGATTTATGTTAAAGCAAAAAGAAGGCTATGAACATGCAAACTGGGTGCTTCTTGACTTTGGCGATGTGATCGTTCATATTTTTGATAAGGAAAATCGTTTCTTTTACGATCTGGAACGGATCTGGAGAGACGGAAAAGTAATGGAGCCTTCTGAACTGAAGGCATTTCTGTAAAACTATGTATACCCTGCATCACTGCAGGGTATTTTGCTGTTAATCGCGGTTTTTGTCGACTCCCCCTGCATACATATAAAAGGTAATCAAATAAAGCCCCGATATCCCCACAAGTGCATAAATGATCCTGGAAAGCCAGCTCATATTCCCGAAAATAAACGCAACCAGGTCAAAGGAAAAGAAACCGATCAGTCCCCAGTTAACAGCACCGATGATCGCTATGGTAAGCGCAACACAATCCAAACATTTATTGTTCACTTAACATTCACCTCCAAATCTGAAAAAACGTGACCGCAGGCAGTCTACTTTATTCTTTCCGTTATGTAAAAAAAATATGCAGATGAGTTTCCTGTGTGAAACATGAAAGTTGACAATACTCGATTTTTAGGTTATTATAGCGTTTGAAATATTTTTTTAAATATTTTTAAGGAGGAGAGCATTATGAAAAAGATGAAAAAAGTAATGAGTCTGTTGCTTGTTATGGCAATGATGACAGCATTGGTTTCCGGATGCGCAAACAGCGGAAACAGTGATGCAGCAGGCGACACAGCAGCAGAAAGCACAGATGCTGCAGCACAGGCTGATGATGCCACTGCAGAAAGCACAGCATCTGACGGCCCGACCTTTAAGATCGGCGGCATCGGACCGATTACCGGAAGCGCAGCAGTTTACGGTATGGCAGTTCAAAACGGTGCAGATCTTGCCATTAAGGAGATCAATGCAGCAGGCGGAATCAACGGTTACAAGATCGAGTACAATTTCCAGGATGATGAGTGTGACAACGAGAAATCTGTCAATGCTTATAATACCCTTAAGGATTGGGGCATGAATATCCTTCTTGGCTCTGTAACCAGCGGATGCTGTATTGCAGTTGCAGCAGAATCTTCTAATGATAACATGTTCCAGATCACACCTTCCGGATCTTCTGTAGATTGTATCAACGGAAATGATAATGTTTTCCAGGTATGCTTCACAGATCCTAACCAGGGTGTTGGTGCTGCACAGTACATTGGTGAAAACGGAGTGGCAAGCAAGGTAGCTGTTATTTATGACAGCTCTGATGTATATTCTTCCGGTATTTATGAAAAATTTGCAGCAGAAGCAGCAAATCAGCCTTTTGAAATCGTTGCAGCAGAAGCATTCACCGCTGACAACAAGACAGACTTTTCTGTACAGCTTCAGAAGGCTAAGGATGCAGGCGCAGAGCTGATTTTCCTTCCCATTTACTATTCAGAGGCTTCCCTGATCCTTACACAGGCAAATGCAATGGGCTACGCCACTAAGTTCTTTGGCTGTGACGGACTTGACGGTATCCTTGGGGTAGAGAATTTCGATACTTCCCTTGCAGAGGGCGTTATGCTTTTAACACCTTTCGCAGCAGATGCCCAGGATGATGCAACCAAGGCATTTGTAAGCGCTTATGAAGCTGCTTACGGTGAGACACCGAACCAGTTTGCAGCAGATGCCTATGATGCAATATATATTATCAAGGCAGCTGTAGAAGCAAGCGGCGTTACACCGGATCTGAGCGCTTCTGATCTCTGCGATCAGCTTAAGGCTGCAATGGGAACCATCAGTGTTGACGGTCTGACCGGAGCAGGTATGTCCTGGGATGCTGACGGTGCTGTTAACAAGGCTCCTAAGGCTATGGAGATCGTAAACGGCAATTACTCATTAATTCAGTAATCAGCAAAAATAACAATCTATTGTGATTTGTTTGGTAACCAACGGGGGTTGCAGACTGTGCAACCCCCATTTGTTTTCATTTAGAACTTTTACAGGGGTGTTTCTTATGAGTTTTTTATCTTATTTGATCAACGGAATTAGTCTTGGAAGTGTATATGCGATCATTGCACTGGGATATACCATGGTATACGGAATTGCCAAAATGCTGAATTTTGCACATGGCGATGTCATCATGGTCGGAGGATTTACAATCTTTTATGCTGTCAGCATGCAGAGCTGGCCTCCACTTGTAGGTGTTTTGATTGCCGTGGTACTATGTACTGTCCTCGGAATTACCATTGAATATATCGCCTACAGACCGCTTCGGCAGGCGGCGTCTTCACTGGCAGTCCTGATTACAGCCATTGGTGTCAGCTACCTTTTGCAGAACCTGGCATTACTGCTATTTGGTGCAAATCCCAAGGCTTTTACCTCTGTGGTAACAGTACCTGCTTTAAAGCTTGCAGATGGCCAGCTTACCATTTCAGGAGAGACCATTGTGACCATCGTATCCTGTCTTGTTATTATGACAGGCCTCATGATCTTTATTAACAAAACAAAAGCAGGACAGGCTATGCTTGCTGTAGCAGAAGATAAGGGAGCCGCACAACTTATGGGAATTAATGTAAACGGAACCATTTCCCTTACCTTTGCCATCGGTTCGGCGCTGGCCGCGATTGCCGGAATGCTTTTGTGTTCCGCCTATCCAACCCTGACTCCCTATACAGGCTCCATGCCGGGTATTAAGGCTTTCGTAGCTGCGGTATTCGGAGGGATCGGTTCTATCCCCGGAGCGCTGATCGGAGGAATTGTGCTTGGAATCATTGAAATTTTAAGTAAAGCATATATTTCTTCACAGCTTGCAGATGCCATAGTATTTATGGTTCTGATTATTGTTCTTCTTGTAAAGCCTACAGGTATTCTGGGCAAAAAGATTCAGGAAAAGGTTTAGGAGGGCATGACAATGAAAGCATTAAAGAAAAACAGGAAGTTAATGGACAATCTGATCACCTACGGAATTGTGATCGTTGCATACATTATCATGCAGATCATGATCAGCTCTGGAAATGTCTCCAGTCTGATGCAGGGACTTTTGGTTCCTCTCTGTGTTTATGTGATCCTGGCAATTTCCCTGAACCTGACCGTAGGTATTTTGGGAGAACTGAGCCTTGGCCATGCAGGATTTATGTGCGTGGGCGCTTTTACAGGAGCTTTTTTCTCTAAATGTACACAGGAGGTAATCACCGTTGCACCGCTGCGGTTTATTCTTGCGATCCTGATCGGAGCTGTTTGCGCCGGTCTGATCGGCGTACTGATCGGCATGCCGGTGCTTCGCCTGAAGGGAGATTATCTTGCTATCGTAACCCTGGCATTTGGGGAGATCATTAAGAATATTGTTAATGTACTTTATATCGGGAAAGACGAAAACGGATTTCATTTTTCCATGAAAGATTCCCTTTCTCTTGGCCTTACCGAGAACGGACAGGTCATTATAAACGGAGCGCAGGGTATTACCGGTACTCCAAAGGACTCTACCTTTACCATGGGTGTGATCCTGATCCTGATCACGCTGGTTATCGTATTAAATCTGATCAATTCCAGGGACGGCCGCGCTATTATGTCTATCAGGGATAATGAAATTGCTGCAGAATCCATTGGAATTCATATTACCAAATATAAATTGATGGCATTTTCCGTTTCAGCAGCCCTTGCCGGTGTAGCAGGTGTGCTTTATTCACACAACCTGAGCAGCCTTATGGCAACGCCCAAAAACTTCGGTTATAATATGTCGATCATGATCCTGGTATTTGTTGTTCTTGGCGGAATTGGCAATATCAGAGGTTCCATTATAGCTGCTGTGATCCTGACTCTGCTTCCTGAGCTTTTGCGCGGACTGAGCAATTACCGTATGTTAATTTATTCACTTCTTCTGATTGCAATGATGCTCTTTAACTGGAGCCCCAAATTCATTGACTTCCGGAAAAAGTATTCCTTTAAGCGTCTTTTGAATAAGAATAAGGGGGTGCAGTAACATGGCAGCTTTATTAGAGACCAAAAACCTGGGCATTTCCTTTGGAGGCCTTAGAGCAGTAGATGACTTTCAGATCTCAATTAAAAAGGGACAGCTTTATGGGTTGATCGGGCCCAACGGTGCCGGTAAAACAACAGTATTTAATCTGCTCACAGGCGTTTATAAACCGAGCGAGGGTATCATCACTCTGGACGGCCGCAATATTACAGGACTGAAAACCATTGATATTAATCAGGCCGGTATTGCAAGAACCTTCCAGAATATCCGTTTATTTAAGGAACTGACCGTTCTTGATAACGTAAAGGCAGGTCTTCACAATCATTATAAGTATTCTTTCTTTGACGGCATTTTAAGACTGCCCAAATACTATAAGGTTGAACGTGCTATGAACGAAAGGGCTATGGAGCTTTTAAAGGTCTTTGAACTGGATCAGGAAGCAGGATACCTTGCAGCAAATCTTCCTTACGGAAAGCAGCGTAAGCTTGAAATTGCAAGAGCCCTTGCCACAGAACCGAAGCTTCTTCTTTTAGATGAACCGGCAGCCGGAATGAACCCCAATGAAACAAAGGAGCTGATGGATACCATCCGTTTCGTCAGGGATAACTTTGACATGACCATCCTTCTGATCGAGCATGATATGAAGCTGGTTTCCGGTATTTGTGAGGAACTGACCGTATTAAACTTTGGACGTATTCTTGCCCAGGGAGAAACAAGTACCGTATTAAATGATCCGCAGGTAATTACTGCATATCTGGGTGAATAATCTCAAAGGAGGAATTAGGCAATGGCAATGCTTGAAATAAAAGATCTGGAAGTATTTTATGGAATGATACAGGCAATTAAAGGCGTTTCCTTTGAGGTAAATGAAGGAGAGGTAATTGCGCTGATCGGTGCAAACGGAGCAGGCAAAACTACCATTCTTCATACGATTACCGGATTGCTTGATGCAAGATGCGGATCTGTGATATTTGATGGAACAGATATTACAAAGGTTCCTGCCCACAGGATCGTTTCTATGGGAATGGCACATGTGCCGGAGGGACGTCGTGTTTTTGCCAATCTTTCTGTATACCAGAATTTGAAAATGGGAGCTTATACCAGAAAGGATAAACAGGAGATTGAAGATACCCTGAATATGGTATATGACCGTTTCCCAAGATTGAAAGAACGTCAAAATCAGATGGCAGGGACATTGAGCGGCGGCGAACAGCAGATGCTGGCTATGGGACGTGCTTTAATGTCAAGACCCAGGATTATTTTAATGGATGAACCGTCCATGGGACTTTCTCCTATTTTTGTAAATGAAATTTTTGATATTATCAAAGAGGTCAGCGCAAGCGGAACCACCGTTTTACTGGTAGAGCAAAATGCGAAAAAAGCGCTCTCTATTTCAGACAGGGCATATGTTCTGGAAACAGGAAAAATCGTGCTGGACGGAAAAGCAGATGATCTTTTAAATAATGATTCCATCAAAAAGGCATATCTTGGAGAATAGTGCAAAATAGTATTTTTCATGTTTGAAAATATCTGGTATAATAATAGTAGAAAAAATATCAGAGCGGAAATAAACAGCTTCCAAATTGCTCAGAAATGAGGACTAACATGAAAGATCATAAGATTGTAATCACGATTGCAAGACAGTATGGCAGCGGTGGAAGAACCGTAGGAAAAATGCTTTCCGAAAAGCTGGGCGTTCATTACTATGACAAAGAGCTTATGAAGCTTGCATCAGAGGACAGCGGAATTAACGAAGCTCTTTTTGCCAACGCAGATGAAACCGTAAAGAGTACAAGATTGTTTAAGGTTGCGCACAGTGTTTATCATGGAGAGCTGATCCCGCCGGAAAGCGATGATTTTGTTTCCACACAAAATTTGTTTAATTATCAGGCAAAGGTGATCAAACGTCTTGCAGAAGAGGAATCCTGCGTAATCGTAGGAAGGTGTGCAGACTTTGTGCTGAAGGATTATGACAATGTACTCAGCGTGTTTATCCATGCGCCTCATGAATATTGCATGCAGCAGGCAGCACTAAAACACAGTATGTCTCCTAAAGATCTGGAGCGCTACATTATCAAAACAGATAAGCACAGAGCAGAATACTATAAGTATTACACCGGACGTGAATGGACAGACGCCAGAAATTATGATCTGTGCCTGGACAGTTCAAAGTTAGGATATGACAGGTGCGTGCAGGAAATTATTTCCTACATCAATGTCCGTTTCTCCTAAAGGATTAAGCATTATCGAAACTCTGGACTGTAATAAGGAAGGATAAGATGCTTACCGGCGGTAATCTGATCGTCTGTAAGGGAATTGATGGCCATGACCTCATTAACATAGTCCTTATGGTTTTCATAGTATTCTTTATTGCCGTATTGATCTGCATAATCCCAGATCGTATCTCCGGGGCAAACTGTAATGCTTGTATAATATTTGTACAGGATCTGCTCATCGGCTCCCTGTGCCTTTGTACCAAAACCAAATAAAGCAAGAGACAAACCGGCTGCAATGATCATCGTGAGGAGAAATAGCATCACATGACGTTGCAGCTGTCTTTTTCTCTTTATTCTGTTTAATCTGATCCGGCGTTCACTAATGGTATTCATTCTTCTATCCTCGCTTCTGTAAAATTGATATCGAACTTTTGTACCGAACATTCGTTCCTTTCACTTATAATGGAATTATAGCGAACATATATTCTGATGTCAATACTTTCAGAGCAAAAAACCGAACAAATATTTGGAATATATGTTTGCCTTTTTAAAAATGCTGTGTTATACTTAATTTAGCTTAAGAAACCAATGCAGTGCGCAGAAATAAGAAAAGGGGATCAGTTATTATGGGATATGGCAAGATCAGCAGCAAACAGCAGGAAATTTTAGATTATATTAAGGATGAAATCCTGAAAAGGGGTTATCCCCCTGCAGTGAGAGAGATCTGTGAGGCAGTTCATTTGAAGTCAACCTCCTCTGTCCATGCTCATTTGGAAACCCTTGAAAAAAATGGCTATATCAGAAGGGATCCTACTAAGCCCCGCGCTATAGAGATCTGTGATGACAATTTTCAAATGGTAAGAACGGAAATGGTCAGCATCCCTGTTGTTGGAAGGGTAGCAGCCGGAGCGCCTATTCTTGCCGAGGAAAATATAGAAAGCTATTTCCCCATACCGGCAGATATGGTTCCAAGAGGGGAGTCCTTTATGCTAAAGGTAAAAGGGGATTCCATGATCAATGCAGGAATTTTCAGCGGAGATCAGATCTTTGTAAATGCCTGCAATACTGCAAGCAACGGAGATATGGTAGTGGCGCTGATCGACGACTCTGCAACTGTTAAGACTTTTTATAAAGAAGAAGGGCATATCAGGCTTCAGCCGGAGAATGATGAAATGGATCCCATCATTGTAGAAGATTGCCAGATCCTTGGAAAAGTATATGGAGTATTAAGAATTTTTCATTAAACAGCAAGACTCCAATTATTGTACATATGAATGCTGAAAACACCATCAGGTCACTGATGGTGTTTTTCTCGTAATTGTACAGCATTTGCAGCTTTGCGCCTTCTGTCATCCTCAATGGCGGCATAATGTTTACGGGTGGTATTGACATCCTTATGTCCCAGCACATCTGCCACAAGATAAATGTCTCCCGTTTCCCGGTAAAGGGCAGTACCATAGGTACTCCGAAGCTTATGGGGCGTGATTTTTTTAAGGCCGGTAACATTGGAAGCATATTTTTTGACCAGATTTTCTACGGCCCGCACGGTAATCCTTCTGTTTTGGATCGATAAAAACAAAGCCTTTTCATGGCCCTCCAGAGGGATCATATGACAGCGTTTTTCCAAATAATCATGCAGTGCATCCGCAACCTCATCTCCAAAATAGATCACGGCTTCGTAACCGCCTTTTCTCCGGATCTTAATGCCGTTATTTTTAAAATCAACATCATCAATATCTAATCCCACACACTCAGAAACACGGATCCCGGTTCCAAGCAAGAGTGTCAAAAGAGCCACATCACGCAGCCTGGTTTTGGAATGATATTTCATTTGGCCTTTTGTAAGCTGATCACCTTCTTCAACCTGATCTAAGAGCATAGCTACTTCGTCAGCATCAAGACGAATAATTTCTTTTTCATGCATCTTAGGAAGCGGAACTAGCGCCGCAGGATTGGTTTTGATCAGTTCAGCGCAAAAGAAATAATTGTAAAAGCTTTTCAAAGCGGAAAGCTTTCTTTTTTTGCCCCGCTCATTATTGGTAAATTCCTTGCCATCCTTGCTGTAATAGGTAACGTGATCCATATATTCTTCAATATCTTCACGGGTGATCTGATCCAGCACAGAAAGAGGAATTTCAGTTATTTCATATTTTGAAAGATGAGGATTTTCTGTATGCAGAAATTCAAAGAAAACCCGCAGATCATAGGCATATGCCAATCTTGTTCTGGAAGAAGTATATTCCTGTATGCCCCGGAAAAACTGTTTGCAAAAGGAAGGGAGGGTAGCAACCACCTCCCGCATCCTCATGGTATTTAAATTATTCTGTTCATCATGGTAATTTTTGCTGTTTTCCATTTGGAATTTTAGTCCTCGTTTTTTCTTTTTAACTCAAAGCCGTCAGCGCCGTTTACAATGGCTGTAAACATGCGTTCCTTCACCCCGGGATTTTCCCGATTAAGGCTTCTTAAAAGCTGTTTGCAGTATTCCCGTTTGGTATAACCGTCTGCAGGGCAGGGACTTTTTACCACCGGCAGGTTTTGCTTGTTCACAAAGCCGATCACATCCGCTTCATTCATATAAATAAGCGGCCGGATCACCGTAAGCTCGCTGCGGTCTAAGTAAGTAACCGGTGAAAAGGTATGAAATCTCCCCTCAAAAATAAGGGACATGAGCATGGTCTCCACCACATCATCCTTATGATGGGCATAAGCCACTTTATTGCAGCCAGCTTCCTTAACGGCCTGATTCAAGGCGCCCTTACGCATTTTAGCGCATAAAGAACAGGGATTTGCTTCCTTTCTGTCCTCAAAAATGATTTTTCCGATTTCGGTTTTTACTATGGTATAGGGAACATGCAGCTTTTGGCAGAGATCTTCAATCCCTCTCAAATCCATATTCTCAAACCCCAGATCCACCGTCACGGCATGAACAGAAAAAGAATGGGGATAAAAGCGCATCAGTCCGCTTAGTGCATAAAGAAGAGTGAGGCTGTCCTTGCCGCCGGAAATCCCAACCGCAATTTTATCCCCGCTTTCAATCATATGGTAATCATCTACAGCCCTGCGGACACGGCTTAAAAGCTGCTGCATTTGCATTGCGTTTCTTCCTTTCGTAATCTCATTTTATTCTACCATATTTTACAGTGAAAACCATAGTATCTTTCGCAAAATGATGCTATACTAAAATAGTAGTTTTTATGATATAGGGAATGGGGATTTACAGACATATGAAATTCAAAATCGAAAAAAAGTACCTGCAGATTGGCCTAGTCGCCTTTACCGTTATTGCCGCGGCAATTTGTTTTTATTATCTTATTTTTCACGGAGATCGGTTTGCCGTTCGGTTAAAGGAGTTTTTTACCGTTTTAAGTCCTGTGATCTACGGAATTGTAACGGCATATCTGCTTACACCACTGGTAAATGCCATAGAACGTTCTGTACTTACAGCGCTATGGGGCAGGAACGGAAAGCCCATTACTTCAAAAGGAAAAAAGCAGATGAGAGCGCTGTCTATTTTCCTTTCCATTTGTATTGCAATTTTACTCATTTATGCCTTTTTCTCTATTTTGATTCCCAACATCCTGCGCAGTATCCGCAGTATTTCCATTCAATTTCCCTATTATATCCGCAACCTGACGAACTGGTCCAATAAATTCCTTGAGGATAATCCGGACATTGAGAAGCTTTTTGTGCAATTTTTGGATACTTACTCTGAAGAATTTACAAACTATGTGAACAATACCATTGTACCGAAGATGGAAACCATTGTCAGGCAGGTGTCTTTAAGCATGATCAGTCTTGTAAAGATCCTGTGGAATTTTCTGATCGGTTTCATCATTGCAATCTACCTTCTTTTCAGCAAGGAAAATTTTGCGGCGCAGTGCAAAAAGATCACCTACGCCGTTCTGAGCCAGAAAACAGCCAATCAGTTTATCAAAGATATTCGTTTTACCAGCGACACCTTCATTGGCTTTATCAGCGGCAAGATCGTTGATTCGGCAATTATTGGAGTGATCTGCTTTGCCGGAACCAGCGTGATGAAAATGCCCTATGCGCTGCTTGTCAGCGTCATTGTGGGAGTTACCAATGTGATCCCGTTTTTTGGCCCTTATATGGGAGCCATTCCAAGCGCGATCCTTATTCTCATGGTCAATCCCATGAAGTGTATTTATTTTGTGATCTTTATTATTATCCTCCAGCAGATAGACGGAAATTTTATCGGCCCCAAAATTCTGGGACAATCTACAGGCCTTTCCAGCTTCTGGGTTATTTTTTCCATTACGCTGTTTGGCGGGCTCTGGGGTGTTTTAGGCATGGTCGTGGGAGTTCCCCTTTTTGCGGTTATCTACGCCTTTGCACGCAGGATCATTAATCGTTTTCTTTCTAAGAAGGGGCTTCCTTCCAAAACAAAGGATTATAAACGTCTTGATTATATTGATCCTGTCGGAGCGTTTATCGAGCTTCCTGCCGGGAATAATCAGAAAAGCTTTTTTAAGCTTGGGAAAAAATCTCCCAGTGCAAAGGAAGAAGAACAGGAGCCGGAACAATCTGCTTCTCACACTGAGAAAACGGAACAGCTTCCAAAAACAGAAGAAAAAGAAGGAGAGCAGTAGTCTTGAAATTTGTAGTACAAAGAGTAACAAATGCAAACGTCAGCGTGGACGGAAATATAGTAGGCAGCATCCATAAGGGCTTTTTAGTGCTTTTGGGAGTAAGCGATACCGATACCTTTGGAATTGCAGATAAAATGGTCAATAAGCTTTTGAATCTCAGGATCTTTGAGGATGAACAGGGAAAAACAAATCTGAGTTTAAAATCGGTATCCGGCGAATTGTTAATTATTTCACAATTTACATTATACGCAGACTGCAGAAAGGGAAACCGGCCATCCTTTACAAAAGCCGGGAAACCTGATCATGCAAATGAACTCTACGAATATATTATCGGTGAATGCAAAAAGGAAATCCCACATGTGGCTCAGGGCGTTTTTGGGGCCCATATGGAGGTTTCCATTACCAATCACGGACCTTTTACCATTGTGCTTGATTCAGATGAAATTTGCCGTTAATAGAGGCATTTATCGGTGGGATAACAGAAAGGAACAATTATAATGAAAGCATTGATCCCTATTGTTGTTTTTTTGGCAGGATTTTACCTTTATACCTTTTTAAAATATCGAAGGAAAAAATGTAATCTGAAAAACTCCAGTGAAGTGAAAGAATTTCACAGAAAATACAAAACGGATTATGCCAAACCGGTCGATCCGGCGCAGATATTAAAGAATACAAAGTCAATAGACTATATCAGCCGGGAGGATCTTTGATCGGCTGGATTATGCGCTAACTATTCGTTAAACTTGTGTTTCGCGAATAGTTGTTTTTCTGAAAAGGGAGTAAAAAAAAAAAGAGAAAGCCACTATTTTGAGGTTTTCTCTTTTTTAACATATTCTTTGAAATCAAATGTTTAAATCAGTTTTTATTCTTTGTTTCAAAATCTTCAACATATTGAACCAGAAGCTTAACAGTGCCTTCCACGCCGAGAATGCTGCTGTTGATACAGAGATCATAGCTGTCGGCCCGTCCCCATTTTTTTGAGGAATAATAGTTATAATAGCTTTGGCGCTGCTTATCCTTTTTGATGCACATATCTTTTGCCTTTGCCGCATCTACATCATATTTTTTCATGATCCGCTTGGTCTTTGTTTCTTCATCCGCATAAACAAAAATATGTACGCAGTTTTTAAGATCACTTAAAGCGTAATCAGCACAGCGGCCAACAATCACACAGGGACCTTCTGCAGCAATCTTTTTGATGGTATCGAACTGTGCCAGAAATACTTTGTGGCTGATAGGCATATCTACAAAATGGGAAGCATTGTATCCGAAGGAATAGGTATCCATAACCAAATTGTATAAAAACGAATTGGTAGGTCTTTCATCATGATTTTCAAGCATTTCCTCGCAAAAGCCACTCTCCTTTGCTGCCCGGGAAAGTAATTCCTTGTCATAGCATTTAATGCCGAAATAATCTGCAACCTTTTCCCCTATTTCACGGCCTGCTGAGCCAAATTGACGACCAATGGTAATGACTGTATTCATAGAATGAACCTCCTGCTTCCTTATTTAAAACTCTTTCTATATTATACATAAAAATTTGGAAATATTCAATCTATTGTCTGAAAATTTTGGCCACTTCTTTTCCCCGTTCTGTTGATGCCAGTCCTCCCAAAGCAGTTTCCCGCAGGGATACATCCATCTTATCTCCTACTTCTCTCATGGCATCAATAACCTGATCCGGAGGGATCCTGCTTTCAATTCCTGCAAGAGCCATTTCGGCACTGGAAACTGCATTTACAGCTCCGATCACATTTCGTTTCACGCAGGGAACCTCCACCAGGCCGGCTACCGGATCACAGACAAGCCCCAGCAGATTTTTCAGGGCCATTGCCGCCGCATGTACGATCTGATGCTGATTACCGCCCTCTAAGTAAACAAGCGCTCCAGCAGCCATACTGCTTGCTGACCCGATCTCAGCCTGACACCCTCCCTGGGCGCCGCTGATGGATGCTCTTAAGGCGATCACCTGCCCGATCCCGGCCGCAACATAAAGGGAGCGGATAATGGGGTCTGGATCCTGGTCTATGCGTTTAAAATAGGGAACCAATATGGCAGGCATAACACCGCAGGCTCCTGCAGTAGGAGCTGCTACGATCCTTTTCATGCACGCATTGGACTCTCCCATCTGTAAAGCTCCTGCGATCACCTGTCCAAGGAAATCCCCGCACAGTGCTTTATTTTCCCTGCAATAAGCTTCCATTTTCCCGCCGTCTCCGCCGATCAGTCCGCTTGCAGATTTCATTTTCCTGTCATAATTTGCTGCCGCCAGAAGCATGGCATCCCAAGTATCTGTCATTTTCTGATAGGAGTCGGAATGAGATACCCTTCGCTCCTGCATGTCATCCTGCAAAATGACCTCCCAGAATTCCAGATGCTCCTTTTCGCATTTTTCTACTATCTCTGCTAAAGATGAAAACATATCGTTCCTTTCTGCTATCTGTTCTCCAGATTAATGTAGGTTACCTTAATGATCCCTTCCAGATGCTCCAGCCATAAAAGCGCCTGTGCAGGAATATCCTGATCTGTCTCAATTACCATAACGGCATATCCGCCTCTTTTATCCCGGTAAAGCTGCATGGTGGCTATATTCACACATTTATGGGCAAGCATGGAGGTTACCTCTGCCACATGCCCCGGCTGATCCTGGTTATGAACGATAAGCGTGGGCTTTTCCGCTGTGAAATTCACTTCAATCCCATCCAGCTTATTGATCATGATCCTTCCACCTCCCAGGGAAGAAGCCTGAACCTGCAGCTTCCTTCCCTTTGCTCCGGTAAGCTCTAAAAGTACGGTGTTTGGATGAGCATCCCGAAGCTCGATCTGGTCAAATTCATAGGATAGATTTTCTTTTGCCGCATAAGCAAAGCTGTCCGGGATCCTGATATCATCCGGCTGCATTCCAAGCAGTCCGGCTATAACCGCCTTATCTGTTCCATGTCCGATTCCCGTTGTAGCAAAGGAACCATAAAAGAAAATATGTGCTTTTATGGGACTTTCCTGTAAAAGCTTTCGTGCCACATATCCGATCCGTACAGCACCTGCTGTATGGGAACTGCTCGGCCCGACCATAACAGGCCCAAGAATGTCAAAAATATTCATGTTTGATCCTCATTCTGCAGACGTTTCCGCCTGAATATTATTTATAATGGGAAAAAGAGAACTCTGGCAGACTTCTTCGTCTATCAGTGTTCTCTTTTCATAACCATTTTATAACATAAATCCAAAGAAAGGTCAAGCTTTCCTTCCTATTGTAAGATCTGTAATAGCCGCTCAAAATATTCCGGAAGGGGCGCATCTGTCTCGATATAACTGCCCGACCTTGGATGCCGGAAACCAAGAATTTTGGCATGAAGAGTCTGCCCCTCCAGGGCAAAGGGGGCTTTTGCTGTTCCATAGACAGTATCTCCAAGCAAAGGATGGCCTATGGACGCCATATGGACACGGATCTGATGGGTTCGTCCTGTTTCCAGGCGGCATTCCACATAGGTGTATTTTTGAAAGCGTTTTAACACCTGATAATGTGTAACTGCATCCTTTCCTCCAGCCGGAACCACAGCCATTTTTTTACGTTCCTTGGGGTGGCGTCCGATCAATGTATGGATCGTTCCCGCATCCTCCTTAAGCTCGCCGCATACAATGGCATGATACCGCCTGACGATACTGTGCTCCTTTAGCTGCCTTGCAATTTCCGTGTGGGCATAATCATTTTTACATGCGATCACAGAGCCTGTGGTATCACGGTCAATTCGGTGCACAATTCCGGGACGCATGATCCCGTTGATCCCGCTCAGTCCATCCCGGCAGTGATACATCAGCGCATTTACCAGGGTTCCGCTGTAATGGCCGGGCGCCGGATGGACAACCATGCCCTTTGGCTTATTTATCACGATCACATCTTCGTCTTCATAAAGAACGGAAAGCGGAATTGGTTCCGGACAGATGTCTGGAAGCTTTGCCGGTGGAAGCAGAACCCTTATTTCATCATCTGCTTTCACCCGGTAGCTGGCTTTCACATTGCTTTCATTTACCGTAATGTTGCCGTCTGAAAGAAGCTTTTGAATGTAGGATCTTGATAAGGCATTGCTTAGCAGATTTACACACTTATCGATCCGTAATCCATCGGTCTCTTCTGATATAGTAAAATGGAATTCCTGTAACTCTTCCCTCTGTAATTCACTCATTTTAATTCCCGGAATTTTTTCTGCTTAAAGCTTAAAAAATTAAAATCATTTTCTTTGTAAACAAATAAAACCTGAATCACCAAAATTGCAGTAGAAAATGTTACATACATATCCGCAACATTAAAAATCGGAAAGTTGATCAGAACAATATAAATAAAGTCTACAACATAATCAAGACGCAGTCTGTCAATCAAATTGCCGATCGCTCCGCCTGCAATCAGGGTAAGCAGCACATGAAGCTTTCTGTATTTCGGCTCATCAGGCGTTCTGGCCAGAACATAGGCGATCACACATAAAAAGATCACTGCAACAAATACAAAAAATATTTTCTGATTTTGCAGCATTCCGAACGCTGCGCCCCGGTTCTCCAGGTAATTAAATTCCAGCACGCCATTAATAATATTAAATGCCGGCTGATTTTTCAGCTTCAATACAGCAATATATTTTGTATATTGATCTGCTGCAATCAAAACAAGCAGAAAAACCAGATCAAGTATCAGGGCTTTTACTTTTTTCTTATTCATACTGTAGGATCCTCCACATAATGAATTTCATTCAGCGCATTCAGGATATCCTGATCGGATACGGTTTTGTCGATCACTGCTTTTCCAACCTTTTTCAGCAAAATAAACTTAATGTGGTTGCCCTCTACCTTTTTATCTGACCTGGTAAGCCGTAAGATCTCCTCAGGGTCGATCCCCTCAATGGAAATAGGCAGATTAAAAGGGACGAACATATCTCGGATTTCGTAATACTCTTCCATGGAAAGCCATTCATGCTTCCAGGAAATAAACGCTGCCGCCACTGCCCCCAAGGCAACACATTCCCCATGTGTCATCGTAAAATTCTTATATTTTTCAATGGCGTGTCCAATGGTATGTCCAAAGTTCAAAAGCGCTCTGTCCCCTTTTTCAGTGGGATCCTTTTCCACCACAAGCTTTTTGATCAGGCTGCTCTTTTCCACCATTTCAAGCAAGGTTTCAGGTTCTCTGTCACATATTTCATACATGTGGTCAAGAAGCCATTCATAAAAAACAGCATCCTTAATCAGGCCATGCTTCATAATTTCGGCAAAGCCACTGTAAAATTGACGATCGCTTAAGGTTTTCAGCGTAGAAACATTCATATAAACCAGTTTGGGCATATAAAAAGCTCCTACCATATTTTTGTAGCCCTCAAAGTCAACGCCGGTCTTTCCGCCGATACTGGAATCTGCCTGTGCTAACAGCGTGGTCGGGATCTGGATAAAATCAATCCCCCGAAGATAGGTTGCAGCCGTATAGCCTGTAATATCCCCTGTTACGCCACCGCCTAACGCAAGCAGCAGATCCTTTCTGTCGAATTTTTCTTCGATCAAAAAGCGGTAAATATCTTTGACCGTATCCAATGTTTTATGTTCTTCTCCTGCCTCAAAGGCATAAAGAACGCTTTTTTTACAGTTTCCATCCAAAAGAGCCATTATCTGCTCTCCGTACAGTTCCTTTACATTGGTATCCGTAATCACCGCAACCTTGCGCTCTGCAATATGAAAACCGGATAATTCCGCGATCAGATCATCAAAATCAGCAGAAAATACAATATCATAACAGGGCTTTCTATCGCAGGTTATATTCATTCGACTGTTCATAAGTGCATGATTTCCTTTCTTATCCTGTGCTTGTCAGCGTAAAAAACTTCCTGCTGTTTTGCAGGAAGTCTTCTGTAAGCATCCATTTATTTAGATCCCATTGTTGATCGGCGGAACATCAAAAGATCCGGCTAAAATTTCCTGAAAATCACCGGAGATATCTACAATGGCCGGTGTGATAATAAAGATATAATGTGAAATCTTTTGAAGATTTCCGCTGATGGCAAAGCAGGAACCGGAAGTAAAATCAATGATACGCTGTGCAATATCCACATCCAGACCTTCCAGATTAAGCACTACCGTCCTGTTTGCTAAAAGTGTCTCTGTAATTTCTCTTGCGTCTTCAATAGAGGTGGGTTTGATCACACAAACTTCCATTCCGGTGCCGGTTTTCTTGCTCTGGCGCATAGGCGTCACCTTCGGCACATTCTTACGGACAGGCTTGTCTTCCTCCGCACCAATTTCTTCCTTCATAATAGACTGCTTAGGGGCTTTTTCTTCTACAGGTTCCTCATAATCATCATCATAAAAATCGTCATCTTCATCATTGTTCAGTTTCATTGCGTTGAGAAACTTATCCATTACTCCCATTGTCTGCACTCCTTATAGATATTGCCGCTCTCCGAATATTCCGGTGCCAACTCTGACGTAAGTTGCACCTTCCTCTATGGCAACTATGTAATCTCCTGTCATACCCATTGACAGAACATTCATACTAACATTATCAATGTTTTTCCTACTTATGTCAACAGCTAATTGACGAAGAAGCATAAAAAATTGACGATTTTCTTCCGCATTTTCTGTATAAGGGGCTATGGTCATCAGTCCCTTAATGTGGACTGCAGGAAGGGCAGCAATTTGAGAGATCAGCTGGGGAGCCTCCTCGGGAGATACTCCAAATTTGCTTTCTTCCCTTGCCATATTTACTTCGATCAGTATGGAAACCTCAACTCCCTTTTTTTGTGCCTCCTTGCTGATCTCCTCTGCCAGTTTCAAAGAATCAACTCCGTGGATCAGAGCTACCTTATCTACGATATATTTTACCTTGTTCCTCTGCAGATGCCCGATCATATGCCAATGGATATCCCTGGGCATTACTTCATATTTTTCCACCAGCTCCTGAACCTTGTTTTCTCCAAATTCCCTGCATCCCGCATCATAGGCCTCTCTTAACATGGACACAGGCTTCGTTTTGCTTACCGCAATCAGCGTAACCTCATCCGCTGCTCTTCCGGCTTTCTCGCAGGCAGCCTCAATGCTCCTCTGTACTTTGTCAATATTTTCACGGATCATAGAACCACTCCTTTTCCTTTATTCATAGATAAACTCGTCATCCACAACTGTAGAGGCGTCCAGTACAATATAATCATATACGCTGAGTCCGTACTGTGTATTGGATTTTACAATGGAATATTCTTCATTTTGATAAAGGATGTTGATCTGCTTAAAATCAGCATAGCCTTTGTTAATATTATAAACTCCCGTCAGGCTTCCTCTTTTACTGAGCGTATAGGTTTCTGTGGAACCAGGCTTTATAATATCGTCTCCTATGCGGAGTACCGTATCATCCAGGTAATATTCCGTATCGGTTTCGTTGTAAATGGTGGTTTCAACAAATTCTGTGCTTGCACTTCCGTCCTCTAAGTAGGTTTCCTTCATAACGCCATAGCCGTTACTGTTTCCTCCCTGGATCACATAATCCTTGGGAACAATGAAAAATTCTTTTTCCACAATAGAGGAATTCGGAATTTTAAGTCCGGTTTCATCCTCCAGGATCAGTTCAATATCAATGAAGCGATCTGTGCAAAAGGTAACCATGGAATTGGTAAAGGTAAGCGCCACAAAGGTCTGTCCCTCCGGATTGGTATAGGTAGACACCTCTCCCCAAGAGGTATCCTGATTTTTAAGGAATTTTACCTTCACATACCCTGCTTCAACAAGCTCGTCCGCCTTTTCCTTGTCCGTGCTGATCACGATAGACCAGTCCTCCTCTGTGGAAAGCTTATAGACAGGATCCCCGGCCGCGATCAGTTCATTACTGATCAGCTGGGTCTTTTGATAATTCTTGGTATCATATAATTCGTTTGTAAACTGCTCCAGCGCCAGATCCTCATATCCATCTACCGAATAGATCACAATACCGGTATCCGGTGCCTTGCAGAAGGAGATCAGCTCCGAAATCCCTGATTGATTGATATTTTCAATGTTCTTTAAGATATTTGCATTGGCAAGCTTTAAAACTGTCCCCTGCACATCATACTTAAAGTCGTATACAGAGGTAAAGTCATCAGACTGAAAGCTGTTCACAAAGCCCCAAATTTCTGTTTTCAATTCAGACAGATCCTGCCCGGAAAGCGCACTGCCGGACTCTGACGTGTTCAGATAATCTGCAAGCTTGCCGGACTCATCCAGCGTATAAACCAGATTGCCTACGCCTACACGCTCTCCCTCACGGGCATAATAGTTAATATAGCCTGTCTGATCTGCAGATACGATTTCCTCCTTGCGAAGGGCAATTCCCTGATAAATATTATTGGTAGAAAGAGAGCCTGCCTTTACCTGATGTCCTTCAATATGCTTCTGGGTAAAGTACATAAAGGTACAAATAATAATATAAATCAGAATTACGGCAAAAATGATCATTCCAATATTCAGATTTAGCGGTTTTCTGTACTTGACAATCTTCTCCTTATTATTCTGGCTCACCTTCAAAACTCCTTATATTCACGCAAAAAGCCCCGGATTTTCCGGGGCTTATGTAATTCTTATCCTTATAATGAAACAATAATTTTATCCTTAACACTGGCCGGAAGTTCTTCTTCGTCCTTGGAAACGCTTAAAACAAAGTCAACCCCAAAGGCTTCACTGATCTTTTCAAGCTTCTGAATAACCGCTTCTATTTCCGCTCCCTCTTCCATGCATGCAATTTTGAGGAAGCTGTCAAAATACATCTGCTCAAGATCATGATCCTGAGAAATGATCCCGCTCACGAAACCAACAAATTCGTCCGGATCCGTAATCAGATAGGATGAAACATCAATCAGTCTGATCTTGTTGTTTAATTCATACATATGCTTGGTGCTTTTGTCCAAATAAACGATATTTCCGAAAACCTTCTGTACTTCACTGTTTACCTTATCTAATAAATGCTTTGTTTTGCCTTTTCCCTTTTTGCCGACGATTAATTGAACCATTGGTAATCCCTCCTGAAGTATATTGGCTGCCCATAAAACAAGCAATGACCTTAAAAATATTATAAGGGATTACCTGTTAAAACACAACAGTTAATTGCCAATTTCCGAAAGCAAATCCGTCATCTGATCATAGAGCGCTTCCCGGCTGTCCGCCCTCATAATAACGGAAATATAGGGCTTGCTTGAGGCATCACGGGAAACCAGCACAAGACAGTGTCCTGCCGCATTGGTTGTACCTGTTTTACCGCCAAGAACCGTAATACCGCCCGGGGCCTGTCTGGTTCCCTGAATATAATAATTCGTACTGGAAACCGTAACCTCTTTGGATGCTCCGTTTCTGTCTGTATATACAGTGGTATAACTGCCCATCTGAATGATTTCATTGAAAAGAGAATATTTAATAGCCGCATTGGTGATCAGATACATATCATAAACAGTCGTATAATGATTATCATCTGAAAGTCCATGAGGATTCACAAAATGCGTATTGGTGGCGCCGAGATTTAAGGCTTCTGCATTCATCATTTCCGAAAAGCCTTCTATGGAGCCCGCAATTCCCTCTGCAATCAAAACGGCTGCATCATTGGCTGAATTGATCAAAAGAAGATGCAGCGCCTGGTTTAAGGTCATCTGATCTCCTTCTTTAATGCCGCAGGTCTGCGCACCGGATTCTAACTTTGTAACATTCTCAGAAGCAGTTAAAAGCATATCTCCGGAACCGTTCTCCATTGCAACAAGAGCCGTCATGATCTTTGTCAGACTGGCAGGATATAATTTTTCGTGGATATTTTTGGCATAAAGCGTGGTTTTGTCATTCAGGTCAAAAAGCGCCGCACCGGAAGCCATAGACAGATCCACCTGATCTGCATTCACATCTCCCTCCGCAACGCACAGCTCTGACGCAAAAGGAACGGCTGTCCCGCGATCTGCTTCCAGATTGACCACCCGGAAACTGCTTACTTCGCTGTCTGCCGTATAGGGCATATCATACTTAGCGCTGCCACAGCCTGTACAGGCCAGAACGATCCCCAGAAAAAAAAGAAATACTTTCCATCTACTTGTACATTTCACGCCACTCAAGGTCTCCTCTGTCCAGCGATTTGATAAGCAGTTCCGCAGTTGCAAGATTAGTTGCAAGCGGAATGTTATGCATATCACATAGCCTTACTACATTATTGACATCAGGTTCATGCATCTTTGAAGTCAGCGGATCCCTCAAAAAAATAACAAGATCCATCTGATTATGTTCTATCTGCGCACCGATCTGCTGTTCCCCTCCCAGATGGCCTGCAAGAAATTTATGAATATTTAAATTGGTGACCTCTTCAATCAGTCTTCCGGTTGTTCCTGTTGCATAAAGCTCATTTTTGCTTAGAATACCGCGGTAAGCAATACAAAAGTTCTGCATCAGCTTCTTCTTGGCATCATGTGCAATCAATGCTATGTTCATGCTAAAACCCCTTTCCTATACTCCCATAAATTAAACTTATTTCATATTATACATCATTTTGACCTGCATTGTAACCCCACATTTAAAACAAATCCAATTCCAATAAAACAGCTCACCAGCGAGGTCAGACCATAACTCACAAACGGAAGCGGCAGACCGGTATTTGGAAGAAGATAAGTAACAACCCCGATGTTTACAAATCCCTGAAATCCGATCATCGCCCCAATTCCGGATGCAATGATGGTTCCGGCCAGATCCTTGGCCCTTCTGGCTGTGAGAAAGCATTCTATGCTGATCAGCACCAGCAGAATGATCACGGCGCAGGTACCCACAAAACCAAATTCTTCTCCAATGACAGCAAAGATGAAGTCCGTCTGCTGCTCTGCAATAAAATCTGCATTTTTAACGGAACTGATCTGGTTATTCTTGTAGCCTTTTCCTGTAAGCATGCCGGATCCAATGGCCATAACGGAATATTCCTGCTGATACCCCTCCGCATTGGCGTATTCCTCTTTGTTTAAAAAGGCAATGATCCTGCCCTTTTGATAGTCGCTGATGATCTTTTGATCCGGCTGCATGATCAGCACAAACAGCACCACAACGGCAGGAATGGCAAGGGCTAAAAAGCCGCCGATCACTTTAAAGCTAAGTCCGCCTGTAAACATGATCACACAAAAGATCAGGCATATGATGATCGTAGTAGAAAGATCCGGCTGCTTATAGATCAGGTATGCCGGCAGCGCAAATAAAATAACCGATAAAGAAATATATTGAAAGGAATTAAGTTTTTCTTTATGCAGATAAATAAACTGGGCAAAGAAAAGAATCAGTAAGATCTTTGCCAGCTCGGAAGGCTGAAACTGGGGAAACCCCGGAATTTTAAGCCAGCGCTGCGCTCCGTTTCCCTCTTCTCCCATTGCAATGACCAGAACCAAAAGCACGAGATTTAGAAGGTATAAAACCCAGTACAGCTTTAAAATTACAGAATAATCAAACAGGGAAAGGATCAGCATCAGAAAAAATCCACATGCAAATCCCGCAATCTGGCGGCTCTGCAGAGAAGGTTCCGCAGACCCTACGGCAATGATCCCGATCACTGCCAGGATCGTTACCAGAACTAATAGCTTAAAATTATAGTGACGTATTCTGTATTGTCTTAACATTTTCCGAGGTCTCCATGCCTATAAAAAGGCTAATTTACTGTCTTATGTAGATCCAGGATCGGGATATTGGCATACAGGGTGGGCGTCATATCCCTGCCCTTCCGATCCGTTTTTGCGATCTGGATCTCCATGCTTTTGGCATCAATCTTCATGTATTTTGAAATCACCTTGGCAATATCCGTTTTGATCATTTCCATCATTTCCGGCGAACAGTTTACCCTGTCGGAAATGAGCAGGATCTTTAAGCGGTCCTTGGCGATCTCCCTTGATTTTTTACGGTTAAACAAATTTCTGATCTTCATATGGCCACCCCCTAATTCTTATGGAAAATACCTGACACCTTTGTCCAGAAAGAAACACCCTTTTCAAACTCAAGAAAAGGAACTTCCTTTCCGGCTACACGACAGCATATGTTCTGATATGCTCTTCCTGCCAGCGTATTATTCCCGACCAGAGGCTCTCCCTGGTTGGTTGCGACCACAACATTTTCATCATCCGGCACGATACCGATCAAACTGATTGCAAGAATATCCACTACATCTGCAGCGCTCATCATGTCTCCCCGTTTCACCATATCATACCTGAGCCTGTTAATGATCAGATCGATCTTGGTAAAATCGTGCGCTTCTAACAGGCCGATGATCCGGTCTGCATCCCGGATTGCCGAGACCTCCGGCGTTGTCACCACAAGCGCTCTGTCCGCCCCTGCAATGGCATTTTGAAAGCCCTGCTCAATTCCTGCAGGACAGTCCAGGATAATATAGTCAAACTGTTCCCTGAGCTGATTGATCAGCCTTACCATCTGTTCCGGATTTACAGCCGTTTTATCCTTTGTCTGCGCAGACGGGAGAAGGTAAAGACTGGGATGTCTTTTGTCCTTAATGAGCGCCTGCTTTGCGCGGCATTTTCCTTCAACCACGTCCACAAGATTGTAAACAATCCTGTTTTCCAGTCCCATGACTACATCCAGATTGCGAAGACCGATATCTGTATCGATCAGCACAACTCTTTTGCCCATCGCTGCTAAACCTGTTCCAACATTTGCAGATGTGGTGGTTTTTCCCACACCGCCTTTCCCTGACGTGACGACAATTACTTCGCTCATATAAAGCCTCCTGATTGAATTAATTTCGTCCCCTGAGCCTTCTCAGACAGAAAAACCGCTCAGTAATTCTTTTGTTAGGGAATCCAATACGACCCGCTTGTCCTTAACGTATGCTATTTTAGGTTGTACCTTGGGCCTGATAGACCACTTTGATGCTTTGTCTTTGGAATGATATTTGAAATCACCGATTTTTAATTTTTCAGGTGACATTTCAAGCGCAACCACATAATGAGCAGAACTGCCGTTTCCACCGGCATAAGCTTCCCCGAACAGGCCGCCAAGCACAATGATATCCCTGGCAGAAATAATGGCAGATCCGGGATAAACATCCCCCAAGACAACAATGCTGCTTTCTGTTTCCAGCACCTGTCCGTTTCGCAGCGTCCCTCTGTAGAACTGCCCGTTTCCATCTGCGCTCTCCCCGGTAAAATCAGCCTGCCGCAGTGCTTTTACAAAGGTCTGATTGGTTTCATCATCCTCCCCCGTAAGGCAGAGGATCCTCAGCTCTGAATTCTGCGTAATGGCGTCCAGGATCTGCTGTTCTTCAAAATCAGAAAGGACTCGTCCTTTGAGGGAAAGGGCCATTTTTGCATCTTTAAAAAAGCTGCTGGACTCCCGAAACTTTTCTCCCACATCGGCAAGAAGCTGGTCAAAGGGAAGGTCGGGATCTAAATGAAGAACGATCCCGCTTGGAAAGCTTTTAATAACAACACTATTTTTCAACGTAAGCAAGCTCCTTTTATTTTCCATTAATCCGTAACGGTTGTAGTTGCATTTATCTGGGAAGCGGTTCCAGTGATCAGCTCCTCTTCATCCGTAATATCGAAGTAATATTCAATAATATCGCGGGTTGTCTGTGCCGCATAGCTTGAAGAATATCCATAGGCAATTCTGGTTGCAATGGCGATCTCCGGCTCATCATAGGGCACATAGCAGACAAACAGTGCATGGTTTGCACGGTTTTTATTTTCTTCCGCCGTACCTGTCTTTCCCGCTACTTTAACAGGCAGGTTATTATAATAGCTGTTATTTTCAATCACCTGGCGCATTCCCGAATGAATGGCGTTCCAGTAGGACTGATCCATATCGATGGTGTTGCGCACCTTTGCATGATTATCGTTAAGAAGGATTCCTCCATGATCCGTAATGCGGTCCACCAAAGTCAGATCGTAGCAGGTTCCGCTGTTTGCAACTGTTGTTACATATCTTGCAAGTCCTACTGTGGAATAGCTGTTAGTACCCTGTCCGATGGCAGAACGTACCGCATCCTTATTGGATACCTGTGGATCAGATTCTTCAATTTCTATTCCGGAGGTTTCTGTAAGTCCATACATATCTGCGTATTTTTGCAGCTTGGAAAGACCCACATCAGAAGAATAAGTATCGCCCACGATTCCCAGCTCATAACCAAGCTCATAAAAGAACACATTGCAGGAATGCCTGATCGCACCGGTCACATTTAAGGAGCCATGGCTTCCCCTTCCGTAAATCCAGCAGGTAGGCGGCGGTGTGATCTTATCAAAAATACCCGTACAGTTAACCGTAGACTGCGGCGTGATCGTTCCCTCTAAAAGACCGGCGGTCGAGGACACCATTTTAAAAGTAGATCCCGGAGCGGTCAGCTGATTGGTCGCATAATTGATCATGGGTGTGGACAGATCTCCCAAAAGCTGGGAAAAATATTCTGCATCCACTCCATTTGCCATTTTATTGTTGTCATATCCCGGATAAGAAACAAGGGCAAGCACATCCCCCGTATTCACGTCCGTGATCACCATGGAAGCGGAATGAGGATCCAGTGCAAGCTGCGCCGGTGTAATATCCAGATTTCGGATCCTGTTCATTATGAAATTATAGGCGGAAACCGCCCCATGCAGGAAGGACTCTTCCTCCTGTGCATCCACATCTACAATCCCCTGCTCTAAAAGGATTTTGCAGATCTGATTGCCGGAAATCACATCCTTCTTGATCATAAAACGGTAGATCCTCTTTGTGAAATATGCGTCTTCATCCAGCTGCTGCAGAATATAATCCACAATTTTACTGTAAATCTCTTCAGAATCTGAATACTGCTCTGAAATAGACAGCCTGGATACATCGATCCAGTTCATGGCGATACAGTATTTCAAATATTCCTTTAAGCTGATGACCTCATCTGTTGTCCATGCAATATAGGTTTCATCAGCAGTATCTACCCGTTCCCTCACGATGATCCCGTTATCATACAGCATTTCGGCAATATAGCTTTCGTAAACCTGATATTCCATATCAAGTTTTTCATAAGCAGTGGACTCCTCGGTAAGTTCCTGGCGCAGCCGGTCAAAAACGCCGTTTTTCCGTTCGATAAATGCCTCATGAACCTGTTTTTCCGTTTCACCGGCATCCTTATTTGCAAAATGCTCTGTATTGATCACATTATTATTGATCAGGGCATAATAAACATCATAAATCGGAATTTTAATCTTACTGCTGCTGACCTCAGAAGTATCAAACTCTTTTGCGTTGATAATATTGGTACAGAGAATTCCCGCCAGTCTTTCCTCCAAAATACGGTAAGCTGCAATCTGAAGATCCTTATCCAGCGTCAGGTAAACATCATTTCCGGCAACAGGTTCCACATAATCTGTGGTTTCCGTCACTTTTCCCATACTGTTTACAAAGATCGTTTCAGAACCTTTGGTTCCCTGGAGCTCGCTTTCCAGCGACTTTTCAATTCCAAGCTTCCCTACCGTATCATTCAGATCATATTCATGAGACGGATCACTTTTCTGCAGTTCTGTAAGATCTTCCTTGGAAACCTTGCCCGTATAGCCTATAATATGTGAAAAATAAATACTGTCCACATATTTCCGGATGGTATCCTCTACAATGGATACGCCTTCCAATACATCATTATTTTCCATTACCACAGCAACCGTTGCCTCACTGACATCTGTTGCTACAGTGGTGGCAATATATTTCTGATAATTGTTGGTACTCATATCATATCTTATGGTCAGGATCTTTAAGACCTCTTCCCTTGTATAGCCATCACCCGGAATAAAGGTATCCTTGGTGGTGTTTTCATCATAATTTCCAATGCGGAACCTTGTCCAGCCGCAAAGATAGTCCACTACTTCTGCAGCAGTTGCCGTCCTCTCCTTTTCTTCCAGCTGGTCAATGGTGGTATGTCCGTAAACATCAGCCAGAAAGCGGAGAAGCGATGTCCCTTCAACGGAAAAGGAATATTTCCCGTTTTTATCCAGAACGATCTTAAAATCGCTGACAATGCTGTCTCCGTTTTGTTCGATCATTCCGATCAGCTTATAAATAGTGGTATTCAGGTTTAAATTCTTAAACCGGTCGCTTTCATATACATCTTCAATGGTTACCGAATGGGCAAGCTCGTTATAGGCAAGCAGATTTCCGTTCCGGTCATAGATGCAGCCCCGGCTACCCTTAATCGTTCTTTCCTTTTTGATCTTCATCTGAAAGGAGTCAAGATATTCTTCTCCATGGACGATCTGAAGATCAAAAACGCGGTTGATCATTACAACGCCAATGCCTATAAATAAAATGATCAGCACAAAAACTCTGGATGTGATCAGACCGATAAAATTTTCCTTCAGTTCTTCAAACAAATTTTCTAGCACTCCTTTGTTCCGATGCTTCCAGCCTTTTATTGACAAAAAGGATCAGTGGATAAAGTAACAGGGTAATTAAAATGGTATAAACCATTTCCGGAAGAATGATATGCCGGAAATAGTAAACAAAATGAAAACGTCCCCTCATAAGAAACCGCGTAATATAGTAAAGCAGGCCATAAGAAAGATCACTGACTAGGATCAGAAGCAGCGGGAGCTTAATATCCTCAGGATAAAATATCCTGTTAAATTTTCCGTTGGTATATCCTATGTACATATAGATCATGGCATTTAATCCCAGCACATCCGCAAAAAAAATATCCGCAAGAAGTCCGCAGAAAAAGCCAAACAGAAGTCCTGTGCGCTTTCCCCTCATAAATCCAAAGGACGCCGTCAGGATCATCATCAGATTCGGGACGATCCCTCCGAAGTTCAGGGATTGGAACACAGTGGTCTGCAAAAGAAAGCAGATAATAATAAGACAAATAGAAATTAATAATCGTTTTGTTTTGTATAACAAGGCTTTCTCCCTTTTGAAATCCTTTTATTTCAGGACTGACTGTCGTCGGGGACTTTTTTCAGTTCGGTGATCACCAGGACTTCCTCTAAATGTTCAAAATCAACGGCAGGCGTGATGAGACCCGATTTGGTCAGATTGTTGGAATCCACATTAATGCTGGAAATATATCCGATCAGGATCCCCGGAAGATATTTGTCACTTACATTGGAGGTAACAATCTTATCTCCCTCCACTACCCTGTCTGCGCTGTCAATCAGTTTTTCAAAACGGATCACTCCGTCAGCATATAACTCAAGATCCCCACAGACGATCAGATTATCTGAAGTGGAAAGAACCATTCCGCTGGTATTGGAATTATCATCGATAATCGACATAACCTTAGACCAGTCCGGCCCTACGTCCACAATCCTGCCAACCAAGCCGCTTCCTGCCATCACATTCATATCAATGGCAAGGCCATCCTGATACCCCTTATTGATCACAAAGGAATGAAACCAGTTTCCGGAATCCTTGGCAATAATCCTTGCCCCTACCTTATCGTAATCATCATACTGGGCATCCAGATCATACAGTTCCCTTAAATTGGTGAGCTCGTATCGATCCTGCTGAAGCTTAATGTTTTCCATGGTAAGCTCGTCCACCTGCGCCCTTAGCTGCTCATTCTCGCTTAAAAGGGACCGGATCTGCACAAGCTCCTCTGATCTTGTGTTCAGCCAGCTTCCTGCCTTGCTGATCCCCACCTGCAGGGGCGTTACAAGAAAGCCGCCTGCCGCACTCAAGGGAGCGCTTAAAAAATTGGTGTTAAATGTCAGCACGATCAGCGCCATACATAATAATGTTAAAATAAAAAGGAGATATTTACTCGGTAATGTAAACTTTTCTCCTTTTTTCTTTACTACTGGACTCATTTACTCATTCCTTCGATTGCATACGCCACAGACTTATAATTGTCATCCTTAATGATCTTGGAAAGTCCCAGGGCCACACTGGTAACCGGATTTTCTGCCATATTTACGGTAAGCCCCGTTCCCTTTTGGATCAGCGCCGCAAGATGGTTCACCTGGGAAGCGCCTCCTGTCAGATAAATGCCGTGACGATAAATATCTGCTGCAAGTTCCGGCGGGGTTCTCTCCAGAATGACTTTGATGTTATCAATAATCGTATGGAAATGTTCTGTCAACGCCTCGTCAATGAGCTGCGTAGGAAGTTCTCTCTCCACAGGAAGGCCTGTTACAATATCGCGTCCGTATACAAGCGCGCCTTTTCCTTCTCTTTCAAGCTCAGCAGAAGCCATCTTTACGCCCTCTGCTGTTTTTCCGCCAATGATCAGGCTGAACTGCTTGCGCACGGCAGAACGGATCGCGTCATCAAACTTCTGTCCGCCTACCTTGATCAGACGGCTGAGCACAATTCCGCCCAGGGATAAAATAGAAATTTCTGTTGTATCAAACCCAACATTTACGATCAGAACTCCCTGCGAATTCTTCACGTCAATGTCAAGCCCAAGTCCGTCTGCAACTGCCTTTTCCACAACCAGGATCCGTCTTGCCTTTACACCGGCGTCACGGATCAGATCATAAAACGCCCTCTTTTCCACTTCCGTTACATCTGTAGGAACAGCAATATAATAATCTGCCGGCTTTACATTGCTTCTGGTGAGATCATTAATAAAATATTTTACCAGAAGCTCCATGTTTTTAATGTCGGCAATAACGCCATTAGAAAGCGGATAGGAAATATGAATATTTCCAGGCGCTTTTTCATACATTTCAAAAGCAGAATCCCCATAGGCAAACAGAGTGCTTTTGTTTTCGATAGCGATCATGTTCTTTTCTACCAGGATCGTATCGTCTGCCCGATTGTATATTTTAATGTTGCTGGTTCCTAAATCAATACCGAAAACATTGTTTGACAAAATAATTTACCCCTTTCTATAATAGGCCTTTTTCCTTGAGACTGACGTATCTTCCATCTCCCAGGATGATATGATCAATCAGTGTAATATCCATTAATTCCCCGGCCTCTTTTATTTTGCCGGAAATTGCAATATCCTGTGCGCTTGGGGAAGGATCACCGCTGGGATGATTGTGCAAAAGCATAATGCGGCTCGCACGGCACCTGAGCGCTTCAATAAAAACATCCCTAACCGATAAAAGAGAAGCATTTACCGTTCCCAGTGATATTTTATATTCTTCGATCAACTGCAGTTTATTATCCAGAAGAAGCAGCAGAACATTTTCTTTTTCCTGATGCCTCAGCTTTTCCATATAATAATCTGCAATGGTCGACGGTCTGTCAAACCGCAGTGCGTCTCTTGCTCGCATGGAAGCCATGCGGATGGACATTTCAGCAGCACATTTCAGTCTGACTGCTTTTACTTCTCCAATTCCCGGAAGCGTCATAAGCTGCTGCAATGATAAATGATGCAGATCATTTAAGCACCCCTTCTGCCCTCCCGCCATTCTTAAAACATCCTTTGCAAGTTCAAGAGCCGTATGGCTCCTTGAACCGGTTCTAAGGAGAATAGCCAGAAGCTCTGCATCTGTAAGTGCTTCTGCCCCAAGTCTGATGAATTTTTCATAGGGCAGATCTTCCTGTAACATTTGTGTTGTCATTCATTTCCTTTCCAATCCCTTCTCTCAGCCAGAATGAAAAAGAAATCCCTCTCAGATAAAACGGTATACGATAATCCCGATTACAATTCCGATAATGCTTGCAACCGTAATCTTAATGGTAAGCCCAAATGTAATGCACATGATCCCGATATCAAACACAATGGGACTTGCAAGACCGAAGGTCTGTCCATAATTCAGCCAGGTGCTTGGAAAAAGATTTCCGATAAAACCGCCAATCACAATTCCTGCAAGTATCAGCAGAAAACAGGCCCAATTATTCTTACGCATTTTCTTACCTCCGGTTGTCATTTGTAGTGCGGATTTTACCGCATAACCAACATTTATATTAACACAGCTTCCAAATTATGTATACTGATTTCCTACATTTTTTATAAGTTTCGTTTGTCAAAATCTGACACGATCAGCCCTTTATCTACCAGATTCTGCACGGTCTTCATCATTCCGAATTTTCCATGCTGCCAGGTCAGTCCTCCCTGAAAATACACCGCATAGGGGGGCTTAATGGGCCCATCTGCTGACAGTTCGATAGAAGAGCCCGACACAAAAGCACCTGCGGCCATGATCACAGGGCTGTCATACCCCGGCATATCCCACGGTTCCGGCGTAACAAAGCCGTCTACGGGGGCCGCCTGCTGAATTCCCTGGCAGAAGCCGATCACGCCCTCCGGCATTCCAAAGGTAATGGCCTGGATAATATCATGCCTGCTTTCTTTTCCGTCCGGCACCACCGAAAAACCAAACCTTTCATAAAGATTTGCTGCAAAAACAGCCGCTTTTAACGCATTTGCCGTTACAGACGGCGCCAGAAAAATCCCCTGATAAAAGGAAGGGAGCGCCTGAAGGGAGGCTCCTACCTCCTTTCCCAGTCCCGGGGAGGTCAGCCGGTAAGCCGCATTTTCAATCCATTCCTTTTTGCCTGCAAGATATCCTCCAATGGGAGCCAGTCCTCCTCCCGGATTTTTGATCAGGGAACCTACCACCAGATCCGCCCCCACATCCGAAGGCTCCATGGTTTCCGTAAATTCTCCGTAACAATTATCTACCATACAGATCACATCAGGCCGGATACTGCGGATAAAGGAGATCAGTTCTCCTATGCGCGCCACAGATAAGGTCGGCCTTGTCTGATAACCCTTGGAGCGCTGGATCGTTACAAGTTTTGTTCTCTCATTGACCGCCTTTCTGATTCCTTCGTAATCAAAGCCTCCATCTGCAAGCAGGTCTACCTGCCTGTAGGTAATGCCGTATTCTGCAAGGGAACCCTTGGACGGCCGGATCCCGATCACCTCTTCCAGCGTATCATAGGGTTTTCCTACGGGGGAAAGCAGCTCGTCTCCCGGTCTTAAATTGCTCATCAGGGCAAGGGCAAGAGCATGGGTTCCGCAGGTGATCTGCGGTCTTACAAGGGCATCCTCCGTATGAAAAATATCCGCATAAACTTTTTCCAGGGTTTCTCTTCCAAGATCATTATAGCCATAGCCTGTTGTTCCCAAAAGGCAGGCTTCACTGACTTTATTTTTCTGCATGGCGGCAATGACCTTTAACTGATTGTATTCCGATACCGCATCAATTTCTGCCCATCTTTCCTTAAGGGAATCCCAGACATCCTCACAATAACGGTAAACCTGCGGAGAAATCCCCATCTGCAAATAAAGCTGTTCCAGTGTCTGCTTATTCATGATATATGTTTCCTCATTTCATTTTTTCTAGTATTGCTGCAAGAAGCTGCTCCGTCCCAGAGCCGTAAATGCTTTTATCGATCCAGATCACATCCCGCTCCCTGCGAAACCAGGTCAGCTGGCGTTTAGCGAAATGTCTGGTGTCCTGCTTGATCCTTAAAACGGCCTCCTCAAGGGTACAGCTGCCATCCAGGAAATCCATGATTTCCTTATATCCCAACCCCTGCATGGAAACCATATTGCGGTCACAGCCCATTTCCTTCAGCCTCTGCACCTCCGGCACAAGTCCTTCCTCTATCATGTGATCGACTCTTTCTTCAATTTTCTGATATAGCCTGCTGCGCTCATCAGTGATCACAAAATAGGAAAAATCATAGGGAGATTTCTTTTCCCGCTCCCTTTCATTATGCCTCGAAATAGGGTAACCATTCAGTCTGTAAAATTCAAGTGCCCGGATCAGGCGCTTTCGGTTATGAGGATGAATGGCCTCTGCCGATCTGGGATCTACAAGGCAAAGCTGACTGTAGAGCGCATCAAGGCCCTTCTCATCTGCTTCCTGTTCCAGCCTGCGTCTGATTTCACTGTGATCCTCTTCCCCCTCAAAGGCAATGTCGTATAAAAGAGCCTGGATATAAAAGCCCGTTCCTCCCACCACAATGGGAATGTTTCCCCTGGAAGAAATCTCCTTTATAGCCTGTCTTGCAAGCGACTGAAAAAGAAATACATTAAATTCTTCCGTGGGCTCTAATATATCAATGAGATGATGGGGAACCCCTTCCATTTCAGAAGCTGTGATCTTAGCGGATCCTATATCCATATGCCTGTAAACCTGCATGGAATCTGCGGAAATGATTTCTCCTCCGATCCTCTTGGCAAGCAGAATGGACAAGGCCGTTTTTCCCACTGCCGTAGGGCCTGCAAGCACGATTAATTTATTTTTATCCCTCAGTTCAGACAATCCTCTTAAATTTCCTTTCCAGCTCATATTTGCTCATAGAAATGATCGTCGGCCTTCCATGAGGACAATGGTAAGGATCCTTTAAGGAAAGCAGTTCGCCGATCAGCGCCTTTGCTTCCTCCTCTGTAAGGCGGTGGTTTCCTTTTACGGCAGCTTTGCAGGCCATGGTGGCAAGCTTCTGCAAAATCACATCATGATTGCCCTTCAGCGGATCCTCCATCATTTCATCCAGCAGAGAAACAAAAAATTCTTTTTCATTACAGCCATATAGATCAACCGGCATGCTTCTTATGGCAATGCTGTCGCTGCCAAAATCCTCCAGTTCAAATCCCAGGGCTTCAAAGTCCTTCTCATGCTCTGCCAGGATCTGTCTTTCTTTTCCTGTGAGACTGACGATAACCGGCGGGTTCAGGAGCTGGGAAGAAATCTGTTTTTCTTCCAGCTGTTTGACGAAACGCTCATACTTCACTTTTTCATGGGCCGCATGCTGATCAATGATAAACAGCTTATCCTTCAAGGTAACTAACCAGTATGTTTCAAAAATCTGGCCGATAATGTGATACTCCTTTGAAGAATCCTCCGTCAGGAAGCGTTCCTCAAACAAATCCATCTGAACCGGTTTTTCTACCAGAATATGCTCCGCTGCCTTGATCACATTTCCATGGATCGCAGCTGGACTTTCCTCTGCCTCTGTTCCCAGAATCTTTAAAGGTGGGATCCGTTTCATAAAATCAGATACCGTAGGCTGCTTGGGCAGTTCCATTTGGGCTGCCGCAGTATGGTACTCCTGAGGCTTATCCCAAAGAGCATTTTCCTTTAAAAGCTCGCTCCTTCTTACCTCAAAAGGTTCCGGGGCAAGCGAGGGTGAAGGCGGCTCCTCCTTCGGCGCCGGTGTCAGCTTTACATCAGGGATCAGTTCCTGCTCATGCAGCTTCTGTGCCACTTCCCTGGACAGGGCTTCATAAATTTTCACTGCCCCGTGAAGCCGGATCTCCATTTTGGAGGGATGTACATTTACATCAATGGCAGACGGGTCAATAGAAAAATGCAAAACAAAAAACGGGAATTTATGCTGCATGAGATAAGCTCTGTAGCCCTCTTCCATTGCCCTGATCAGCGTGTCATTCCGTACATATCTTCCATTCACATAGGTGGTTTCAAAATTTCTGTTGGAACGGTTCAGTTCCGGCCTGCCGAGATAGCCTTTCACAGAAAAAGTTTCTTCCTCTAAGGAAAAAGGGATCAGGCAGTCTGCGCTTCCGCGTCCATATATCCGATAAATAATCTCTTTCAGATCTCCGTTCCCAGAGGTATGGAAACGAAGCTGACCATTGGCAATAAATTTCACGGAAATGTCCGGATGAGACAAAGCCAGATGCTCCATCATATCTGCCACATATCCGCCTTCTATCTGGGGCTGCTTTAAAAACTTCTTTCTGGCCGGCGTGTTGAAAAAAAGATTTCGAACGAGAAATGTCGTGCCGTTAGGCGCTCCGATCTCCTCCGGTTCTTCTCCCTGTCCGCCCGCAATGCAAAACCGGATCCCGGTCAGCTCTTCCTTGGTCTTTGTAATCACTTCCACCTCGGAAACCGCAGCAATACTTGAGAGCGCTTCCCCTCGAAACCCTAGACTGACCGTTTTTTCCAGATCTTCTATGGAGGAAATTTTACTGGTAGCGTGACGCAGAAAAGCCCTTTGTATCTGATCCTTTGGAATTCCACAGCCGTTATCCGTCACGCGGATCAGGCTGCTTCCTCCGTCCTTAATTTCAATGGTGACTGCAGTAGCCTCTGCATCAATGGCATTTTCGGTAAGCTCTTTCACCACATTTAAAGGGCGTTCTACCACCTCTCCCGCTGCAATCTTATCAATGGTCATCTGGTTTAAAATATGAATATCCGGCACAGCAAAGGATCTCCTTTCCCAGTTTTAAAATGATCCCCAACGGTTTTTTAACTTATTTTGGAGACGATATAAGGTGTTCAGTGCATCTAATGGGGTTAAGGTCGAAATATCAATATCCTGAAGCTCCTTTAAAACATCCTCGTCCTTAACAGTATCAAACAGAGACATCTGGCTTAAGTCCACCTCATCATATTTCACGGCCTTGCTCTTTGACCGTCCATCCTTCTGATCAACGGCAATGCTTTGTACCTTTTCCAGAATATCGTTATCACAAAGCTGATTGACGATTTCCTTCGCCCTGTCAATCACCATGTCGGGAACTCCCGCCAGCTTGGCCACCTGGATGCCATAGCTTTTATCAGCCCCTCCTTTTACGATTTTCCGGAGGAAAACAATGTCATCTCCCTTTTCCTTTACCGCAATGCAGTAATTATTCACATTGCTCATTTTTCCTTCCAGTTCCGTAAGCTCATGATAATGGGTTGCAAACAGCGTTTTGGCTCCCAGCAGTTTTTTGTTGCTAATATGCTCGATCACTGCCCATGCAATGGAAAGGCCGTCAAAGGTGGACGTTCCTCTTCCGATCTCATCTAAGATCAGCAGGCTGTCTGCGGTGGCATTTCTAAGGATATTGGCAACCTCGTTCATTTCCACCATAAAGGTGCTTTGCCCGCTGGCAAGATCATCTGATGCTCCTACCCGGGTAAAGATCCTGTCCACAAGGCCGATATTCGCACTGTCGGCCGGAACAAAGCATCCAACCTGCGCCATCAGCACGATCAGGGCAACCTGTCTCATATAAGTGGATTTTCCGGCCATATTGGGGCCGGTGATCACAGAAACACAATATTTGTGGTTATCCAGATAGGTGTCATTGGAAATAAACATATCTCCGCTTATCATCTGTTCCACCACAGGATGGCGGCCTGCCTTAATATCGATCACACCCTTTTCATTGATGGAAGGGCGTACAAACCGGTTTCTTTCCGCAACCAGGGAAAAGGACGCAAGCACATCCAGTTTTGCTATGGCCTTGGCCGTCTTCTGGATCCGTTCCATTTCCCCTGCAATAGCGTCCCGGATCTTCACAAACAGATCGTATTCCAGGGTAAAGAGCTTATCCTCCGCATTCAGAATCATATCCTCCAGCTCTTTTAATCTGGCATTGGTATATCTTTCTGCATTTGCTAAGGTCTGCTTTCTTGTATAATCCTCCGGTACAAGATCCTTGTAGGAATTTGTGACTTCAAAATAATAGCCAAATACCTTGTTATATTTGATCTTCAGATTTTTGATCCCGGTGCGCTCCCGGTCTTCTTCCTCCAGCTTTGCCAGCCAGTCTTTCCCTTCTGTCTTTGCATGGCGGAGCGTATCGATGGTTTCATCAAATCCTTCCCTGATAATCCCGCCCTCTTTTACGGCAACGGAAGGCTCCTCCAATATTGCATTTTCAATGAGGATACAGATATCCGACAAATCATCGATCTCACTTTGGATTTCCATAAGAAGCTCCGGATCAAAATCCTTCAGCGCAGTCTTAATATGGGGAAGCATCTTCAGGGAATTGCGGAATGCAATCAGATCCCTTGGATTTGCCGTTTTATAGCTTACTTTTCCAAGCAGACGCTCCAGGTCATATATGGGATTCAGATACTCCCTTATCTCATCCCTGTTCATGGCTTTTTGGCAAAGCGCTTCCACTGCGTCTAAACGTTTTTCGATTGCAGGCCGGTCGATCAAGGGCTGCTCTAAATACTGCCGCATGGTCCTTGCGCCCATTGCCGTCTTTGTTTTGTCCAGCACCCACAAAAGAGAACCTCTCTTCTGCTTTTCACGGATGGTCTCTGTCAGCTCCAGGTTTCTTCTTGTAGAACTGTCAAGAAGCATGTACCTGCTGGTAAGATAAGGGTATAAATGTGTCAGATGGGAAAGATCTGTTTTCTGGGTATCCGTCAGGTAAAGCATCAACGCTCCCGCTGCAATCAGCCCTGCGGGAAAATCTTCAATCCCCATGCCCTGCAGGCTTGTTACATGAAAGTGCTTTAAAAGACTTCTTCTGCATTTATCTTCATCAAAAAAATGAGCCTCCAAGGGATATACCGCAATATGAAGCCGTCCCTTCAGATCGTCCACATCGATCCCACTCATAAAAAAGGCATCATTGCACACGATTTCACTAGGGCCGTATTTATTGATCTCATCTAAAAGCTTCCTGGTATCGGAAGCCTCTGTGAGATAGTAATCCCCGGTAGTGACATCTACAATGGAAATGCCGCTTTTTCCTTCAAAATAGGCAATACACATCAGGAAATTGTTTTTGCTTTCATCCATTGCCTGAACATTTAAATTTGTTCCCGGCGTTACAACACGGATCACATCCCTTTTCACAAGTCCTTTGGCAAGCTTGGGATCTTCAAGCTGTTCGCAGATTGCAACCTTATATCCCTTTGATACCAGCTTATTTAAATAAGTGTCCACTGCATGATAGGGAACCCCGCACATAGGCGCCCGTTCCTCAAGTCCGCAGCTTTTTCCCGTCAGGGCAATTTCCAGTTCCTTTGATGCGATCTGGGCATCCTCAAAAAACATTTCATAAAAATCGCCCAGTCGGTAAAATAAAATACAGTCCTGATATTCCTGTTTTGTCTCCAGATATTTCTTCATCATGGGAGTCATTTCAGGAGTAATTTCCGTGGCCATTTGTCACCGTACCTTTCTTTTGTTAAAATGCGTCCTCTCTATTCTGCGAGCTCGCCCAGGTAATAAAAACCGTGGCATTCCCTTAAAAAGACAGGGACGATTTTCCCGATCAGTTCGCTGCCTCCTTTAAAATGCACAATGGTATTGTTCGATAATCGACCGGTGAGCAGCGTTTCGTCCTGCGCGTTTACCTCCTCTACCAGTGCCTCCATTGTCTGTCCTTCCAGTCTGGATACCCGCTCCCTGGCCGTATCCTGTACGGTCTTTAAAACACGGTCAAAGCCTTCTTTTACCAGATCCTCCGGAACTGGTTCCATTGCTGCTGCGGGAGTTCCGGTACGGGGCGAATAGATAAAGGTAAAGGCGTTATCATACTGCACCTGTCTGATCACATCAATGGTTTCGTCTACATCCTCCCTGGTTTCCCCGGGGAACCCTACAATAATATCCGTAGTCAGGGAAATGTCCGGAATTTCTCTTCTGATTTTTTGCGCAAGCGCCAGATACTGTTCCTTCGTATATCTTCTGTTCATTGCCTTTAAGATTTTGGTAGAACCGGACTGAAGAGGCAAATGAAGATGCTTACAGATCTTTTTGGAATTTTTCATAACCTCGATCAGCTCGTCGGAAAGATCCTTTGGATGAGAGGTCATAAAACGGATCCGTTCCAGGCCTTCGATCTGCTCGATTTCCTTAAGAAGCTGTGCAAAGGATACCGGCTGCTCAAGGTTTTTTCCGTAGGAATTTACATTCTGCCCAAGCAGCATGATCTCCACCACGCCATCCTTTACCAGCATCTCGATTTCCCGGATAATGTCCTTTGGACTGCGGCTCCGTTCTCTTCCCCTGACATAGGGTACAATACAATAGCTGCAGAAATTATTGCATCCAAACATAATGTTGATACCGGATTTAAAGAAATATTTCCGATCCGTCGGAAGCTCCTCCACGATCTGATCCGTGTCCTTCCAGATGTCAATGACCATGCCGTCCGCTTCAAACATCGCGACTAAAAGCTCTGCAAACTTATAAATATTGTGAGTTCCAAAAATAAGATCCACAAACGAATAGCTTGTCCGTATTTTTTCAATCACAGAAGGCTCCTGCATCATACAGCCGCATAAGGCGATCTTTTTGCCCGGCATTTTCTTTTTCATGGCATGCAGATGCCCCAGTCTGCCATAAACTCTCTGATTTGCATTATCTCTCACAGTGCAGGTATTATATATTACGAAGTCTGCGCCCTCGTCCTCTGTCAGTTCATAGCCTACTTTTTCCAGAATTCCTGCAAGCTTTTCCGAGTCCCTTGCATTCATCTGGCAGCCAAAGGTCGTCACGCAGCAGGTAGGCTTTCGTCCCAGGCTCTCGCCAAGGTGCGCAACATGTTCCCGGGCCTTTTCCATATATGCAAACTGGCGGGCTGTTTCTTCTCCGCCGGAAAGCTTTTGTGTAAAACTATTTTCCATTGTAATCTCCATTTCTGCGTTTGTATACGCATCATTTCCTAAATTTCCACTACATGATAAAGAATTTCATTTCCCCGCTTGCCGCTGCGCTCTAATAGCTGCAGATAAGTCAAAACATGAATTACCGTTCTGGCAATCTCCCTCCGCTCACCCACTGCCTTTCCAAACTCCCTGACGGAAAAGGGCTCCGGCAGATCATAAGGGATCAGCATCAGATAATCCTCGATCCGTTCAAAACGTATTTCATCGATCAAAGACACGGGAATGCGGTCATAACGGCAGGAGCCTTTCTTTTTGTCTCTGCTCCAACCATTTAAAAGCCGGTATTCCACGATCTCAAGCATGGGAAAACACAAACGCAGATTGGGATCCGGCAAAAAGGATTTTATCTTGTATAACTCATAAAAAGCTCTGTAAACAGAGCCTTTTACGGTACTTTTCCTTGGTTTTGAGCATTCACCTGTTTCTTCATCTATCCAGGAAAGATATTTGATTCTGGGAACAGGATAAACAATGGTCACCGGGTACTGAGGAAGAAATGTATTCAGCTTGTCCCGCATCTTGTTAAAATTTCCTGTCTGGATCTCAATGATCTCTTCCCCTGTAAAAATATCTGCAATATAGCCTGCCACCGGTATTTCCTGCATGGATGGATCCGGCGCATAATAATCCTTTAATATGGCATGAACCGTTTTTTCCTGATAGGTTCCGATCCCTGCACGGGCTCTCTTTTCATGCATGATCCGTTCCCTGATTGCATCAAAGCGTTCCGTATCCATTCCGGCTTATTTCCTTTCCAGGAAAAGCTTTCTTGAAATGAAGTTATAAACCATAACAACACCTGTGGCAATAATTGCGCTGACGGAAACCATAAGCTCTGAAGAAAGAAGCTCCTGAAGTGAGCTGCTGTGATCATAAATCCCGTCAATGCAGATATACATTACCGCTTCGTTGATCAAAAGCCCGATTGCAGATAAGATCAGAAAAACCGTGAATTCCTTTTTTCTGTCCATTTCCTTCTTTTGGGTAAAAACAAATTTTATGCTTAAAATATAGTTGACAATGGCAGAAATCACAAATCCCAGAAATTTGGAGATCAGATAATGCACCCCAAAAAGATTTGTAAGCCCGGTTGTAATCCCAAAATCAATGAAAAAGCAAAATAAACCTACAATGCCAAAGCGGATAATTTGTTCTAATAATTTTTTCATATTCTTATGTGCCTTTCTCATTTTCGGTAATCTCTGTACAGCAAAAAAGTGAAATTGCCATACATAGTGTATTATACATGACAATTCCACTTTTTTCACCATAAATTTTTAATTGCTGTTTGAGCCCTCACAGCCGCAGGTAGTTCCAGGATAGGGGATAAAAGTTCTCTGATCGCCACGGTTATCCTGCCTTGCTTCATTCCTGCAGGGGCATTCCTCATTATGTCTTTCCTGTTCTCTTTCTCTTTCGTTCTCCCGTCTGCGACAGGAGCAGTCGCTGCTGCTTTGTCTGCCGGAGCAGCCATTATCCTGGCCATTCCCCTGACAGCACAGCAAAAGCAATACTAGGATCCAACAATTCATATCTGCATTCACTCCTTTTTCATCTGCTTTATTTTATGCAGCAGACAAAAAAAGGTTATTTCTTTGCATTATGCAGAATTTCTGTTCTGATATAACGAAAGGTTTCCTCTTCTCCCTTTTCGGCAAGCATATATAAAAGCTTTTCAAGCAGTTCCTTTGTCCTTGGGTGAAGTGGCGCCTTTTCCTTTCCATGGAGATAATACTGTAGCGGGGATGCCGCAGTATATGCACTGCCATTATAAACCTTGCAGGCTGCAATCCGATCCATGACCATCTCTACAATATATTTATCCGGCATAGGCACAGGCACCATTCCTCCCGGAATTTCCTTGGTACTGTAATCAATCCAGTATTCATAATGATGCTTATTGCGTCCTTTATGATGGAGCCATGCCGTAGAATAACCGATCGCTTCTCTTTCTGCGTTGTTAGGACTTCTGGTTCCCTGATAATATTTTGCACCCACCAGAAATTCCGTAGGACTATATTTTGACAGATCATGGGTTAAGCCCTGCCAGTAAAGTCCCACCCGAAAGCATTCCTTGCGGACTAAATGCCTGTGATGGGTTATGGTTTTAAAATGTTGCCAAGCTTTCATTTGCGTTTCTCATTTCCTGTTTTATTTCTCTCCGAAGGCGCAGACAAATAAATGGCTGCGCTTCTCGGTGCAAGGACTGCCCCGGCTTCCGTTTTCTCTTCATCAGTCTTTTCCGCTTCCAGGGCAGGATCTGTCTGCACTAACAGTTTCCAGCAAAATCCTTTGGGAAGTTTGGGCAAAGCAAGCTCATGCGTCTCCCAATGCATATTATAAGCAAGATAAAAGGATGGTTCCTCTCCTGCATAAGCGCCATGGAGCATGATCCCTGCCATGTGGCTTAGATAACTCATATCCGGCCTCCAGGCCTCGGTTCCGTGATAAGAAATATCCGGATAGCCGATCCCCTTGGTATCTAATACCTTCAGTTCCTCCTTCATATGAAAAATCCTATACTGCTTCCGTAACGAGATCATAAACCGGGTATAAGAAAAAAGCTCTTTTGCAAGGGCATTTTCCTTCCATTTCACCCATCCCACTTCATTATCCTGACAATAGCAGTTATTATTGCCATAGCGTGTATTTCCCATTTCATCTCCCGAAAACAAAAACGGGGTTCCCTGAGAAAGGAACAAGAAAGTCAGCATGTTTTTCAGCTGTTTCTTCCGAAGCTCCACAATGGCTTTTTTACGGCTTTCTCCTTCCACTCCGCAGTTCCAGGTATGATTGATCTCCGCTCCGTCCCTGTTGCCTTCTCCGTTTTCCTCGTTGTGCTTCCGCTCATAGCATACGCTGTCATATAGGGAAAAGCCCTGATAATCTGCCACATAGTTGATCACCGCATAGGAAGCCGGATTTCTGCGCTGCATGGCCAGGAATTCTCCGACCATCCCCTCGTCGCCCTTAAGGAAACGCCTGAGTACCGTCTGAAAACCGGGATGATCCTCCGCAAAGTGTTTTTCACCGGCATTTTCAATCACATCCATATCATCCTCAAGAAGATGATCGCACCAGATCTTTGCTTTTCCAAGGCAAGGATCTTCCGCCAAAAGCCTGACCGGAATATGCGCGCCGCTTAATCTCACTCCATCAATATGATATTCCAGGATCCAGTATCGTATTACTTCCAGAATAAACATCTGCCGCACAGAATCCGGAAAATAAAAATGCAGTATAATCTCTATTCCATTTTGGTGTAAAGCTTTTACCATGTTCTTCACAGAAAGCTGTGGATTATTGATCGCGCTGAAGGAGGCCTTCGGCGCAAAATAATAGCCATTCTGAAAGCCCCACAGATTGTATCTCCGGACTTCTTTTTCAGGCTGTGCCGTGCCCGGAATCCTTTCCATGCACTCCTCATATTCATAGCATGGCATAAGCTCCACGGTATTAATGCCAAGCTCCTTCAAGTACGGGATCTTTTCCATAAGCCCCTCGAAGGTGCCCCGATTTTTCACTCCGGAGCTTTTGTGCATGGTAAAGCCCCTTACATTCAGTCCATAAAGGACAACGTCCTCAAAGGGGCGCTGGCTTTCCTCTTCCTTTTCCCAGTCAAAGGGCTGATCTGTCAATGCTCCGGCAATTTTCTGTCTTTTAGGATTTCCCCATTTTTCAAGTCCAAAAACTCTTTTTGCATAGGGATCCGTAAATACCTTTGCGCCCTCGTAATAGTTGTAGCTCCATTTTGCAGTATCAATTCCTTCTATGATAATTCCGTATAAATTGCCTCTTTGTCCTTCCGGTGAAAAGGGGATACGAACCTCTTTTCCCTTCGGCCCATATAAAAGAATGCCGCACTCTTCCTTAGAATAAAAAGTTGCTGCAAATTTTACGCCTCCGGGGAAAGAAAAAACACCCTGCCTCTCCGGTTTATAACAGGTAATCTTCCAGTCTGATCTCATGCGTCCTCCTGACAAGGCGGCCAAATACGCCTTACCTGTATCATAGCATAATTTTATCAGGCTGTGTGAAAAACTTGTCCCGGCCTATTGCTTATCCGTTCCAATGCAGTTAAAATAAAGCTGGAGCTACAGCATAAAAGCAGATTTTGAAAAGTCTGCGGAATGGAGATTTTATGAGTAAAGAAAACAAAAACATTATTCAGCCTGAAGAGATCGATGAAGAAATGACTGTTACTTTGGATCTTGAGGACGGCAGCGTTACCTGTTCTATCGTTACCATTCTGACTGTGGAAAATAAAGATTATATCGTTCTTCTTCCCCTGGAAGAAAACGGAGGAAACGAAAGCGGAGAAGTCTGGATCTACCGTTATCACGAAAATCCTGCGGATCCAAACGAAGAACCTACTCTGGAATATATTGAGGACGAGGAAGAATACGAAAAAGCAGCCGATGCATATGATGAGTTTTTAGACAGCGTGGAATTTGACGAGATCATGGAAGAGAAGGAAGATAACTGATTCCCTCCAGGTAACGTGAACGTTTTCGTCCCCGTTCCTTTGTATAAGATAAATACAGTTTATTGCGGGCTCTTGTTATAGCGACATACAGGAGCCTTCTTTCTTCCTCAAGCTGCTGTCTGTCACAGATCCTTTTCCCAGGAATGACTCCTTCGTTCAGATCCGGCAGAAAAACCTGATCAAACTCAAGTCCCTTTGCCCCATGCATAGTGATCACCTCCACGCCGCAAGGCTCCTTCTTATCCTGGTTTTTCTTTAAAACTGCATGCTCCAGAAAAGAAGCTGTATTTTCATCCGGCAGTCCTTCTTTAAGCGCAAGGGCAGCCTCTGCCACCTGCCTTTCATATCTTTTTTCCTCCTCCGGAGATCCTGCTTTCTGTTTCAGATATTTCTCATATCCAAGCACATGAAAGAAGAAGCGCACCGCAACAGATGGATGCATCTCCGATGCAAGACGAAGCTTATCAAAAAAATCTTCTACTCTCCTTTTCATTTCAGGATTATTCCTGTAATAATTTAATGCCTGCGCTCTCAGATCTCCTTCATAGGCAACAGCCTCCCTGGAAAAATACCGCATTGGTTTATTTAGAAAGCATAGCAGATCCTTTCGCTTTCGTCCATGGTACAGGTAGGAAAGATATGCAGAAATATCTTCAGTGATAAAAGAAAACTCGTCCCTGTGAGGCTCCATTTTTTGTCCTTTTACGGCAATGTGCTCACTCCTTAAAAGTTCATGGTAATGAACCGCCTCCAGATTTGTCCTTAAAATAATGGCTGAGCTGTTTCTCTCCTCATCCGTCATGCTATTCAAAAGTCTTAACATGCTTTCCGCCTCCTCCCTTCTGGTCTCAAAGCAGGAAAGCCAGATCCTGCCGCCTTCCCTTATGGGAAAAAAGCTTTTGGGAAAACGTTCCTGATTTTTCGTAATGACTTCTTCTGCCGCTTTAACGATTCTCTGTCCGCTTCTGTAATTCTCAGTCATTAAAATCTGCCTGCACGAACCATAATCCTGTACAAAACGCCTCATAATCCCCGGGGAAGCACCTCGAAATCCATAGATAGCCTGATCATCATCTCCTACCACGAACAGGTTATTCTGCGGCATTGCCAAAAGCTTTAATAGTTCATACTGAGGCGCGTTTATATCCTGAAACTCATCGGCAAGAATATGGGTAAACCGCTGTTGATACCGGGTCTGCAAAGCGGGCTGCTCCCTAAAAAGCTTCAGGCATTTGATAATCATGTCATCAAAATCAATCCATCCCTGTTCTTCCAGATATCTTTGATATTCCTGCACAAGAGCCTTCACCTGATCTTCATTCAGTCCTGGAAGACTCCCCCTAAAAATGTGCATTTCTGCATTTGGATCCAGATTTTTCATACGGCTCACTTCATGAAGCAGTGCTGTAACCATATCGTGGCCGGTGCATTCTGCAAGTCCCCTATTCCCAAGAAGTACCTTAAACAGCTCTCTCTTCTGGGCTTCTGTGGTCAGGGAATCTTTTTTGCAAAATCCTGTATCCATCAGGATCCGATAGCATACTCCGTGTAAGGTTCCAAAATTCACCCCAAGGTTCTGTGTGTCTTTGCATTCCGCTTCAAAACGCCTTTGCATTTCCTGTGCGGCTGCTTTGGTATAAGTAATAACAAGGATTTGGTCAGGAGAAATCTGACAATGATCTAAAAGATAAAGAATTCGTTGAATGATGACATAAGTTTTTCCACTTCCGGGACCTGCAACAACCTGTGCAGGTCCCAAAAGATGTTGAATGGCTTCTTTTTGAATTTTACTGGGCGTTCTCAAGAAGAGAAATTCCTTCCTCTATTCTTGCTATGGTTTCTTCCTTGCCGAGAAGTTCCATAATTTCCGTTGCCCCCGCAGGCGTCATCTGCTTACCGGAAACCGCTGTTCTGACCGGCCATAAAACATAGCCGTTTTTCACACCCTTTTCCTGTGCAAAATCTGTGAGCAGCTTATAGAGTGCATCATTGCTATAGTCTTCCTGGTCTTTCAGCAGAGGCATAAGCGCCTTTAAAACCTCCAGGGATGTTTCCTTTGTGGTTTTCATTTTTTTATGCTCATACATGGCAGGATCATAAGCCGGAAGCTTTTCAAAGAAATCAATGAGTTCCGGGATGTCCGGGAAAATTTCAATTCTGGTCTTAACCATGTCCGCCAGCTTATGAAGATCAATCTTTCTGGTAACGGCCTGCTTTATATAAGGCTCCGCCTTCTCAAAGAACAGCGCGTCATCCATTGCCTTAATATACTCACCGTTCATCCACTTCAGCTTTGTATAATCAAAGACAGCCGGTGATTTTGACATATGATGATAATCAAAATTCTTTACCAGATCCTGCAGCGAAAAAATTTCCTCGTTGCTGTCACTGGGGCTCCAGCCAAGCAGAGAAACAAAGTTGACAATAGCCTCTGTTAAAAATCCCTGATCGATCAGATCTTCATAAGAGGAATGCCCGCAGCGCTTGCTCAGTTTATGATGCTCTTCATCTGTAATCAGCGGACAGTGCACATACACAGGAACCTCCCATCCAAAGGCTTCATAAAGCCTGTTGTATTTCGGGGAGGAGGATAAATACTCATTTCCTCTGACAACATGCGTGATCCCCATTAAGTGATCGTCTACAACATTGGCAAAGTTATAGGTCGGATAGCCGTCCGACTTGATCAGGATCATATCATCCAGTTCAGAATTATCAACAGTAATGTCTCCGTAAATTTCATCATGAAAAGTGGTAGTTCCCTCTGTTGGATTATTTTGCCTGATCACATAAGGAACTCCTGCCGCAAGCTTTTCTTCCACTTCTTCCTTAGACAGGGAAAGGCAGTGCTTATCGTAAACGGTAATTTCTTTTCCCTCTACAATCTGTGTTTTCAGGCTTGCAAGGCGCTCCTTGTCGCAGAAACAGTAATAGGCCTGTCCCTTTTCAATGAGCTTCTTGGCATAGGTAAGGTAAATCCCCTGTTTTTGTCTTTCAGACTGTACATAAGGACCTACGCCTCCATCCTTATCCGGTCCTTCGTCATGGATCAGACCTGTTTTTTGCAGGGTGCGGTAAATGATCTCTACCGCTCCTTCCACATAACGCTCCTGATCGGTATCCTCAATTCGGAGAATGAAATCTCCTCCTTCATGCTTTGCAATCAGATACGCATATAATGCGGTTCTTAAGTTTCCTACATGCATCCTCCCTGTAGGGCTTGGTGCAAATCTCGTTCTTATTTTAGTCATGTTCAGAACTGCTCCTTTCTGGTTCCGGGATCTTTAAATCCGCAGCAGCCTTAAAGCCGGCCACTTCCTTCATGGCCTGCTGAATGGCAATATTGGTACCTGCTCCGGCAACGCAGCCTCCGGGACAAGCCATTCCTTCTATCAGGCAGCCGTTTTTCTTTCCTGCCTTGGCAAGCATCAGCATTTTTTTACATTCCGTCAGGCTCTCGGCATGTTCGATATTAACCTCCACATCCGGATAATATTCCCGAATGCATTCTTCAATGGCGCTTGCAACGCCTCCTGCAACACCATAGCCTCTTCCTGCGCCGGTAGCGTCATTGAGGGGCTCCTTTGCTTCCACCTCATCAGGAAGCAGTCCTTTTGCTTCAAACATTCCGGATAATTCTTCAAAGGTAATTACAAAATCCACATCAGAACGCACGGTTCTTCTGGACGCCTCAAGCTTCTTGGAGGCACAGGGGCCAATAAAGACAACGCTGGCATCCGGATAATCCTCCTTAATCTTTCTTGCGGTTGCAACCATAGGCGTAAGCGCATTTGAAATATTGTCAATGGTTTCCGGGAAAAATTTCTTGGCGAGCATAGACCAGGACGGACAACAGGAGGTAAGTAAAAACGGCAGTTCTCCGGTTGCCACTTCCTTTACATAGTGCTCAGCCTCGGCCATAGCTCCCATATCCGCACCGATGGCTGTTTCATATACCTCATAAAAGCCAAGCTCCTTAAGCGCTTCCTTTATCTTATCAGGCGTTGCATTCTTGCCAAACTGTCCCACAAAAGAAGGCGCTACCTGTGCAATGATCTTCCGTCCTGACTGCATTGCGCGAATAAGCTGGAAGATCTGTGATTTATCTGCAATGGCACCAAAAGGACAGCTTACCATACATTGTCCGCAGGAAACACACAGATCTGTGTCAATATAGGCACGCCCCTTCTCATCGCTCTTAATGGCATTAACCCCACAGTGGGCAAGGCAGGGCCTTACCTGATGGGAAATAGCATCATAAGGACAGACCGCCTTACATTTTCCGCATTTAATACACTTTTCCTGGTCGATCACCGAATGGCCGCTGACCATGGATATAGCTCCTCTCGGACAGACCTCCCGGCACGGATGGGCAACACAGCCCATACACTTGTTGGTTACCTCATAGCGGTTTTCCGGGCACGCATTACAGGCAGATGGAATCACCTGCATCAGTGGCGGTTCATAATACTTTTCATCAATATTACTTTCTTCCACCCCCTGCGTCACATGCACAGGCGCATTTTCCGGACGGAGAGACAAGCCCATCGCCAGTCTGATCTGCTCCCTTACAATGGCCCTCTCCCGATAAATACTTTCGTATTCCGATTCATCATAATTAACGATCTTATAAGGAAGCGCTTCCATATCATCCTTCAGATTTTCAGAATGATAAGCAAGATCTGCCACCTCTTTAAAAATCCTTCTTCTATTTTTGCGTACCTGAGTATCGATACCTCTCATCTTCAATACCTTTCAAACAAAATTTCCCTGCAAGTTTCCCGTGTATATTCTTACACAAACCTGCAAGGAAATCAAGGTATAAATCAAATTGTTAGCGTTATTAACAAAACAGACTGCCAATCTGATAAACAATTACAGCAGCCATCCACGCCACAAAAATCTGAAAAGCCGCAAGCTTCAAAGTAAAAAGTGTGCTGCCGCTTTCCTTTCTGATCGTTGCCATCGCCGCAGCGCAAGGAACATAGAGAAGCACAAACAGCATCATGCAATACGCATTAAGCGGTCCAAAGGAAGGATCAATACTTTTTAAATTTTCAGCCACCATGCTAAGCCCAACAGTGCCGCTGCTGTTTAACGAGCCAAACAAAACAGAAAAGCTGGAAACAACCACCTCCTTGGCAGAAATCCCCGCTATTAAGGATACAATAATCTGCCACATTCCTAATCCTGCCGGTCGCATAACAGGTTCAAGCCATTTTCCGATCATCGCTCCAAAGCTGTCTGACGGGTTTGTTACCATACCCCCTTGTCCATAATTGAGAACTGCCCATATAATAATAGATGCAACAAAAATTGTTGTACCCGCCTTGGAAAGATAGTCCTTCAACTTATTCCATACATAAATTCTGATCGTTCGGCCGTTTGGCTTTTTATATTCCGGAAGTTCGATCAGCAGGCATTCGTTTTCGCTTTCTTTATCCATAACATGCAAAAGCTTTGCTAATATAATAGCAAACAGCATTCCAATCACATACATGGAAAAAGCTGCCAGATGAGCATATTTTCCAAAAAACAAACCTGCAAAAAGCACATACACCGGAAGTCTTGCGGAACAGGACATAAAGGAAATTAAAATCATCGTTCTTCGTCTGTCCTTTTCCGTTTCCAAAGCTCTTGTAGCCATAATAGCCGGAACCGAACAACCAAATCCAAGGATCATGGGCAGAAACGCTTTTCCAGAAAGTCCAACCTTTCCCATGATATTGTCCATCACATAAGCAACCCTAGACATATAACCACTGTCTTCCAGAATGGCAAGTGCTAAAAACAGAATTGCAATATTAGGAATAAATGTCAGTATTCCTCCTACTCCAGCCAGAATCCCATCAACAATCAGGGACTGCAGCCACTGTGCTGTATGGATCTTTGACAGAAGCGTTGAAATCATCTGGGAAAACTGCTCCAAAACTATTTCAAAATATCCCTTCAGCCAATCGCCAATCGTAAAAGTGAGAAAAAACACAAAGACCATGATACACAGAAAAATCGGTACGCCCCAAATAGGATGCGTCAACAGGCTGTCAGCCTTTTCAGTGCTGTCTTTTCTTTTTTTTCGATAAAAAAGAACTTCACTGATAATTTCTTCAATGTAATGGTATTTCGCCTGGATAATCTCCTTTTCATAGCTACGATCAACAATATCTGCCGTCTGGATAGGATGTTCACCTCTAACTTCATCATCACCCTCAAGTAATTTAATCGCATGCCACCGCACCGATGAATGTGTAGGATAATGCGTTTCCATCCTTGTCGAAAGCTTTTCAATTTTGTCTTCTATTTCATCACCATAATGCAAAAGATCCCCTTTTGTTCCCGTTTCATAATGATGCGTAACCGCATGAAGTAAAATATCAAGTCCCTTTTTCTTTGCAGCCGAAACCGGAACGACCGGAATATCGCCAAGCATTTCCGGAAGTCTGTGCAGATCTATTTCCATTCCTCGTTCTTCCACAATATCCATCATATTAAGTGCAAGAACAACAGGCTTTCCGAGTTCGAGAAGCTGCAAGGTTAAATAAAGATTTCTCTCAAGAGAAGAGGCGTCTACCACATTGACGATCACTTCAATATCGTCATCCATCACACAGTTTCTGGTAACCCTTTCCTCAATGGTATAGCAGGTAAGCGAATAGATCCCAGGAGTATCCACAAGTGTCATATGGATATCCTCATAGGATGCTTCACCCTCTATCTTTTCCACCGTAACTCCCGGCCAGTTTGCCACCTTCAGTTTTGATCCGGTTATGGCATTAAAGAGAGTTGTTTTTCCGCAATTAGGATTCCCAACAAAAGCCACATGGATCTTCTTTTCACTCATGGCTTTCACCTGCCTTTTGTGCCTTATCGCATACTTCTATTCCCTGGCTGATATGCTTCCCTATTGCCAGCCTTGTGCCTCTCACCCTAATGATAAGGGCTCCATTTCTTTTACGGCGGAGAACCTCCACAACAGTACCGTCATTCAAACCAAGAGCTTGCAGTCTACGAGTAATTTCCTCTTCAACATGCAGCCCCTTAATTTCATAGCTTTTGCCCTTCATGCCTTCAAACAATGACATTCTTTTCCTCTTTCCGTACTCTTTTCACACGTTTTTCCAGGTGATATTGATTATCAATAAGAATTAAAACATAAGATGTCACTGTTTGCAAGCTAATTTAATTTTCTTCCTTTTTAAAATCTGCAAGGGTTTTGTTCAGGGCATAAAATTGGGTGGCTGTTATCGTATAAACTACCTTTTCATCATTGACGCAGACATAGTACCTGCTGATCATGGAATTATAATCTCCCACCTTAATGTTGTACATATTACTGTCCCACTGCAAGGTGATGTTTAAGGCCGGTTTATCCAGTCCGTATTGCGAAAAATCGCTGACTTCTTCTATTTTGTTTTCAGAGTCAAGCTCACCGGCTGCGGAAAGATAGGCTGATACCGCTTCTGCATCGATCGACACCGTTTCATCTTCATAAGAATGCCACTCGTCTCCCTCTTTTGAAAGATCAATAGTTTCTTCTCCGTTTATGATCCCGAGCTGTGAAACAAGCGACGGATCAATTTCCGTTACCTGAAAATGCTCCTCTTCTTCCTGCTCTGCTCCAGTTTCTGCTTCCTTTGTCTGCATCAAATAAAAGTATAGACCTAAAAGCGTCAAAAGAAGCAGCAACAGGAGCAGCAGTTTTGCTTTTCTTCCTTTATTCATAGAGTTCTCCATTCTCAAAAATTATCGTTTCCTCCTGGTAAGCCAGACTGCAAATCCACTGATCAGAAATGCAAAAGGAAGGATCAGGATTGTGATCAGGGAAAGAAGCACTACGTTTCCTCTGGAAATCACAAGCTGCTCTACCTGATAATCCTTTACCGGTATGGGAATCGTGGAAACACCGCTTTCTGAAACCATGCAGCCAAGGGAACCCATAAACAGCTTTTGGTTATTTCCGGAAACCATGGAGTCGATGTCTTTTGTAAAGAGCTGCTCACTGGCATAGATCAGAGCTGTGGAGCTGCCGTCTCCTACAGTTTTTCTGCATAAAAGTCCAAGGGCAAAAGGCCCCTCCTGATCCCCTTCCTGTTTGGAGTAATCCACATTTCCCTCTATATCGTCCCTGATAAAGCTTTCCTCCGTGGAAGAAAGAAGCGTTGTCACTGTTATCCCCTCCTGTTCCTCGTAAAACAGCCCCTGTGAAAATGGTACAAAAACATATCCTCCCTTGCCATAAACATCTTCCGTAGCTGTATCATATTCGATCTCCGGAAGCAGATAAAAGGGATTGGTATAATAATGCTCTGCATTTTCTTCCAGCACAAGGCCTCTGCTGACGGAAACTCCATAAAAGTCAAGCAGTCTGTTATAGTTTGTAAGTTCTTTTCCTGTGTAGGTGGAAATCAGCATTACGTTTCCGCCGTTTTCCATGTAGGAAAGAACCTTCTCTGCATCGTCTGCCGACAGATCTTCCGTGGGCGAATTGATGATCACACACTGGGCATCCTCCGGGATCTTGCCATAATTCATTAAATTTATGGTTTCATAATCGATATTGGCTTTTTCGATCGCGTTTTGGAAGGAGGTATCAAGAGAAAGCTCCCCATGTCCTTCTGTCAAATAAATCTTGGGCATCTGATCAGAAAGTACATACTCTATGGCGCTGGTCAGCTGTCCCTCTCCATCGTAGCCTGTCACATTGGTTGAATAAGTTGTGTAATCGATTTCCGTTTCATAAATACTGGAGTAATCGATCACCTTGCTTCGTTTGCTCCCCTCTACGATCATACTGTTTGTCGTCACTGATGCATCTGTATAATTTGTAAAAAACTTGGGATTGACTGCCGGATCCACATAAGAAACCTTTATGTGGCTGTTTTCACTGGCATAGTTTTTTAAGGTGGTATCGAGCACCGTATCCGCCTGCTTTTCGTTTACCAGTACATAAATTGTTACATCCTCCGTTACCGAAGCAAGCAGTTCCTTTGTGCCATCAGACAGAGAATAGATCTTATCCCTGGTAATATCAAATTCCGTATAACGGGATGGAAGCTGACAAGCCACAACATTCAGTAAGACCATAAATGCCGTACAGATTACGAGCACCGCAGAGCTGTAAGCGCTCATACTGAGGTTTTTAACAGAAACCTGATACCTTCTTTTCTGAATAGACTGTACTGTAAAGATCAGAAAAAGTAAGATAACAGAACCGTAATAAACAAGGCTTGCCACATGAAGAGAACCATTTAGCAGCTGATCAAAAGGCGTCACCATATCAAATGCGGAAAGAAGTCTGGTCAGCCAGTTTCCTGACTGGGAGATCAGATTGGTAATTCCCGACATCACATAACCTAAAAACAGGATTCCAAAGGTAAGAACCGCCGAAATCACCTGGCTTTCCGTGAGGGAGGAAACAAAGATCCCGATGGCAATGCAGGAAAGCCCATACAGGAAAAAGCCCAGGATCGCCAGATAGCTTTCCCCCATATCCACTTCCCCAAAGGCAGAAAGGATCAGCGGATAAATACAGGTGATCCCCATTGGGATTGCAAAAATTGTTGCAAGCGCAAGAAATTTTCCGCCCACGATCCCTGCCACACTGACAGGCGCCGTTAAGATAAGCTGATCTGTTTTTTGCCTGCGCTCTTCTGCCAGGATCCTCATGGTCAGGATCGGAATGGTGATCAGGAAAAGAAAAACAATGGAAGAAAGCGCATATCCTATGTAGCTGTATCCTGCAAACAGATTATATACCGAGAAATAAATTCCAAGCAAAAACAAAGTGGCACCGATAAAAAGCGGCCCGATAAAGGTGTGGAAATAAGCTTTTATTTCTCTTTTATAAATTGCTGTCATTTTCTTCTCCTCCTTCCTTTTGGGGCACCTCCGTGTCCTGAGCTGCCGCCTCTTCTGTTTTCTGAACTGCCTCTTCTCCGTCTTCTGTCAGTTCCAAGAAAATATCTTCCAGAGAACGTTCCACTCTGCTTAAGCTCATAATCGGCAGACCTGCTTTTGCCATGGCGTAAAAAAGCTCCCTTCTGATATCCTCTCCAGCCTCTGTCTGAAGCACAAGGCTGACACAGCCCTTTTCGGAACTTTCTTCATAGGAGACAGCTTTCACATGTTCAAGCATCTCCACCGCCTTCTGCGCCTGTTCCCTGTCTCCAAGCAGAGTGATGCGGATCTGTGCGTCCCCTCTTACCCTGCCGGTAAGGCCCTCAGGCGTATCACAGGCAACCAGTTTTCCCTTTGATATAATCATGATCTCGTCACATACTGCCTGTACTTCTGATAAGATATGAGAGCTTAGGATCACCGTATGCTTTTCTCCTAATTTTTTAATCAGATCTCTGATCTCAATGATCTGTTTGGGATCCAGTCCCACTGTCGGTTCATCTAAAATGATCACTTCCGGGTATCCAAGTATGGCCTGTGCCAGTCCTACTCTCTGTTTGTATCCTTTGGAAAGATTTTTGATCAGCCGGTCAGCCATATCCTGTATCATTACCATTTCCATGACCTGCCTCAGCTGATCTGCTCTCTCCCTTTTGGGAATCCTCTTTAATTCTGCCACAAAGGACAGATATTCCTTTACCGTCATTTCTCCATATAGGGGCGGGATTTCCGGAAGGTAACCGATGCAGCTTTTCGCCTTTTCCGCATCCTTTATGAGATCATATCCGTTGATCTTTACACTTCCCTGTGTAGGCGCTATGTATCCGGTCATCATGTTCATGGTCGTGCTCTTTCCGGCGCCGTTCGGCCCCAGAAATCCGTAAATCTTTCCTGGCTCCACATGAAAGGACAAGTGATCTACTGCCGTGTGATTTCCATATTTCTTCACCAAATCTTCCACTTCAATCAAAATAATTGCCTCCTTTTTGCATCTGTTCTTTTTACTTTACTTTAATTTTGTGTTTATTTTCCAAAAAAAGTGTGAAAAAAATGTGTCTGTCTGGAACTGTCATTGTTCCCTATCATACTATAGTATTAAAAAATCCGAGAGTTTATGAAAGGAAAACTATGCAGGACTACAGCTTTAACGAATACTTTGACCGCTTCCCGATCGCCATGGCTTACGTCCCCTGGCAGCATCTCACAAATATTTTTGAAAATCTTGATGAAGCATATCGGATCGGTACGATTTTCCCCGAACTGGAAAAACCATTTACAGGAAGGAGATGCGTTAAATGAATTCCGACAAAGAAAGACTTTTGCACGAAATTGGCGTGATCGATTTTGTAGTTGTGGAGATGACAGAGTACCTGGACACTCATCCTACCGACAAAGAAGCCATGGAATATTTAAACCACTATGTCCGCATGAAAAATCAGGCCATGAGGGAATACGCCATGAAATATGGTCCATTACGCATTTCTGACGCAGATGGCTGCAGACAAAATGAATGGAAATGGGCAACCCAGCCCTGGCCATGGGAAGGAGGATGTTAAAAGATGTGGAGTTATGAAAAAAGATTACAGTATCCCGTAAATATCAAGGAACCCAATGCCCAAATCGCACAGGTGATCATGAGTCAGTACGGCGGCCCCGACGGAGAACTTGGAGCTTCCATGCGGTATATCTCCCAGCGCTATACCATGCCCTACAACGAGGTTGCTGCCATTCTTACGGATATTGGTACAGAGGAGCTGGCTCACTTGGAAATGGTTTCCACCATTGTTCATCAGCTTACCAGAAATCTTTCTATGGAAGAAATTGAAAACTCAGGTTTTGCAAATTATTATGTAGATCACACGGTAGGCATCTGGCCTATGGCGGCCGGTGGCATTCCGTTTAACAGCTGCGAATTCCAGTCAAAGGGGGACGCCATTACCGATCTGTTTGAGGATATGGCGGCGGAACAAAAAGCGAGATCTACCTATGATAATATTTTGAGACTGGTGCATGACAGTGACATCTGCGAACCGATCCGCTTCCTGCGTGCCCGTGAAATCGTGCACTTCCAGCGTTTCGGTGAAGCCCTTCGTATCGTACAGGATAAATTGGATTCCAAGAATTTCTATGCCTTTAATCCTGAATTTGATCGTTGTAAATCTTAAATATCAGCTAAATAACTGCAAAACCGCCCTTTCCAGACACCTGTCAGGAAGGGCGGTTTTATCCTGCAAACCAATTATTATCTTCATTCTTATTGATTTTTTTCTCTGGCTTTTTTTGCCTATTGCATTTATCTCTTATGGTCATGTCTCATAAGGTCGGCCACTGACTGCCTCCCGAATAAATGAAAAAGCAGAAATCATTTACTGATCCCTGCTTGATCCTGTATATTTACTTGTTACTATGCCATTGCAGGCTCTTTCTTCTTAATAACTGCTTCTACAACTTCCACGCTGATTTCTGCCACGTCTGCGATCTGATCCAATGTATAACCTTTTTTATACATATTCAAAATAAATTTTTCACTTGTTTTCTCGGTTGCTTTTTCTTCAATTCCTATACTCAGATTACACATAATTCTCACATCCTCTCTTAATTCATTGCTGATTGGGATATTATATTCATGTTCTATGATATCTAATTTTTCCTGCTCTTTCAATTCGCTTGAGAGAAGTGCTCCAATCAAGCGATGCATTTCATATTTTCCCTCATGATCTGGAATATCATTCGTAATTCCCACTAACACAATATTTAGCAGATCCATATTGCCTTTCCAGTCATGTGGACTCAGCATCTCATCCTTCGTAAGGTGGATATGGCTTAAACTGTTACAATCCATGTTCATACAGATCCAAATGCTGAATACTTGTTTTATGTCATCATAATTCGTGTTTACAAAATCTCGCTGCTTCATTGCTATCTATCAGCATGGGATGCTGCTCATATAAAATTGTATCTACTATGGGTGATGATTTCCCAGAAGTGGGAAGATCAATTATGACGTCAAGGCATCTGCCTTTTTTACATTACCATTATAAAGTGTATTTCTGTCACTGTCAACGAATGGCTTGCCTTTATGATAATCGGGAAAATGAAAATTAAAATTTTATTTTTTCATAACACGCTTATTCTTACTGCTATTTGCATTCCTTTTCAAACCGCTGTATAATATCAAAAGCACCAGTTCTGGGAGGAGTGCGGTTTTGCCCGTACCGCCAGTGTCTAGGTTCACACATTTGATTATCCCGTAGAACACTTGGCGGCTGGTGCAATTTCAGTAATTACGCTTCCCGATTACCGGTAATATAGTAGTCGCAGTAATTGCCGCCTCCGGCGATCGTCTGTTCCCGGTGCAGAACACCATGCTGGAGAGAGATCATGACCTGATCAAGTTCACACAAAAGCGGCATGACTTCTTCTGCTCCGATTTTTTTGCAATAGGCGCAAATGGGGCATCTTGTAATTCTGTAATAGCACGCATTTTCATGTGGCTGTCCTACAAAATCAACCTTAAAGGAAGTGGGATACTTTGCCTCTTTTTCAGGCGTATACCATTTCACATATTTCATAATGTTCTTTTTGTTAATGTTTTTCCCCTTGTCCGTATTTAAATCTGTGCTGGAGAAATACCATTTTATGTAGTAAAGGGAACGCTCCATCATAAGCTGTATGGTTTCCGGCGGGATCTCTTTCTTACTTGCAAGATACGGTGCCACAAAAGCAAGTGCAAAAAGCTCATTATAAGCCATAGGGTTATCCGCTCCTATGTCATCCGCCTCATCCACCAGCTTGCGATAAACAGCCTTGCTTTGCTTCATAATCTTACATGCATACTCCCTATTATATTTTTCTGTTAAAACCTTCTTCATGGGTTTTGAAAATAAGGCGAAATAAAAACCATTGTACTTCATAACTGTTCCTCTCCTTCCATTTCTTTTCCTGCATTTAAAAGCGCTGCCCATCCTCCAAAATGATAACGCATCACTGCATTCATATACCCTTGTGCCGCTTCCCTTTCATAACCTCCGTTCACAATTTGATAATAGCTGTAAAACTGTGAAGATATTAATAGCCGCATCAAATTTTCATCAAAGAATTTCTCTTTCTGCTCTTCAAAAAAAGCTTCGCTCTCATAAACTTTTCTTTCCACGATCTTATCAAAAAAACCTTCCAGGCTGCTTCCTGCGCTCTTACACAAAAGCAAAACCGCCTCCTGATAATGATCAAATATCAAATGAAGGATTACCTCTGATTCCTGTTTCATGGAGCCTTCCAGGTGATGGATCAGTCCCTCTGCTGCTTCTTTATGATATTCATCCTTTACCGACTGAAATACCTTTTCAATTTCAAAAAGAAACGGAGCAAGTAAGCTGCAAAAAAGCTCATCCTTTGTCTTATATCTGGTTTGGATCGCACCTACTGTCACACCGGCCTTTTTGGCAATTTCCCGCAGAGAAGCCTCCCGGTATCCTTTTTCCAGGAACTCTGAAAACGCCGCATGTATAATCCTTTCATCTAGCTCGTGATTTCTGTTTGCCATATTCCTCCTCTCTTCCTTGCACTCCTTTAAATACATCCTCTTATATCAATTACACTGTAATTAATTACGGTGTAATTATATCAAGCCGTATCTGTCTTGTCAAATCCTAATACAAAAAACCGCCCTTCCTTGCGGAACGGGCGGCCATACAGTTAATCCCGGCTGTTCTATATCAAAACATGATTTTTATCCACGCTGCATTCTTGCTGCATTTGCTCTTCGTTTATACAACTCTTCTGCCGCCAGTCTTGCCTTTGCAACCGAAACCCTTTTATCCTTCGGGAAGCAGTAATACAGAATATTGGCATTACCGATGCAGATCACGTCCCCAAGCTCATACCAGTAATAATCAGCGTACAAACTGTAGGATTCAGAGGGCTTCTGGCTATAATGCAACGCCCCCTCACAGCCGGTCAGTTCAAATCCATTGACATCATGGCGCAGGATCCCACTCCCCACAAGGTAAATGGATCGTAAATTCACCATAACGCCAATTTCCACTTCACATTCCAGCTTATAGCTTTCCTTTTCCAGTTCCTCCGAAACACATTCCCTCTGCCACTGATACCAGTCTGGCACATGGCTGTACCTGGTCTCCCCATCCACAGCCTTTAAATAACCATCTTCCGTAAGCTGATACTCTTTGTGGCAGTTCTCACACCTTAATGTGATGCCATGTCCCTCCATGCTTCCTTCCCTGCCACATTCAGGGCACTTATAGAGCACGCGGTTAAGATAATCCGCACGAAAAGGCTCTTTCACACAAATCCGGTTCTGTTGCTGCCAGCGGAAATTATCAAAAGTAAATTTCTCTTTTATAAGGGCGCTGATCTCCTTTGCCCCCTTTTGGGCAATCTCCTCTTTAGAAAGCACATATTCAATATCCGCAGATACGTCTACCTGTCTGAGCTGCAGATTATTATAAAGAGGATCATGCTGGAAAGCCCCGTAGGTCTTTACCATAATGACCGGAACCTTCAAAAGCTTAATGCACTTTCCAAGACTCTCCGGAAGCGGCGTGGCCGTGCCGTCAAAGCTGTAGCTTGCCTCCGGATATAAAAGTACCGAATTTTTCAGTGTATGTAACGCATAGACCATATCCTTTACCAGTACCAGGTCTGTAATAAACTTGTTGGTAGGAATGCATCCAAGCTTCCGCATTAAAAAGCTTTTTCCCACCAGGCCGTCCGAGGTACACACAATATTAAAGGGACGATCCGCAAACACGGTAGCCGCAATCTTCAGATCGATAAAACTGGAATGATTCATTAAGATCAGGCAGGGTTCCCCTGCAGGAAGCTTTTCCATTCCGATCCGCTTTACCTTAAAATGTGTTTTATGCAATTCTCCCAGAGATGCCAGTGCCATCACCTTCCGAAGCAGAAAATTGGGTCTTTGAGGAAGCTTATGCCGATTTTCTGCCATCGACAAGGCTGTCTGATAATCGGTTCTGACCGTTTTTATCTTCATGTCTTTCATTTCCTTTCAGAAGCTTCTCTTTTCAGAATATCATACTTCTGCTGTATCGTATATTACTTTTTAGCCTCCGGAAGCCGAAGCCTAAGGAGTCTTTTGGCAAGCTGTCTGACATCAAATGGAAGAAGTGGATAAATATAGCTTTTATCTGATAAAGTATTATTATTCACGATGGACAGGATAAAGAACAGGATCGCAAACAGATACCCCCAGATCCCGAATATGGCTGTCAGTATCAGATTAATGATCCTCATAAACTTCAGGGCATAACCAAGCTCATAATTTTGCTGGGTATAATTGGCAAGCGCCACAAAGGCCATATACAGCATAACCTCCGCATTAAACCATCCACTGTTTACCGAAAACTCTCCCAGCACCAGCGCCGCCATAACACTCAGCGGGGTGCTTAACATATTGGGGGTATTAACGGCTGCAAGCTTTAGTCCGTCGATGGCCAGCTCCAGGATCAGGAATTGCGCAACTAAGGGGATATTCATAGGATCCTTGATCATAATAAACTCAAAGGCTTCCGGCACCCATTTGGGATTTTGCATCAAAAGCAAAAAGGTGGGCGTCATAAGGTAAGTGAGGATCGCAATGAGAAATCTTGTAAGCCGCAGGTAGGTTCCAGTAACCGGCGGAAAATAATAGTCATCAGCCTCATCTATAATATCAAAAATGGATGTGGGAATGATCATTGCCGACGGAGAATTGTCCACCAGGATCACAATATCCCCTTCCAGGACCTGCGCTGCAGCCACATCCGGCCTTTCTGTAAATTTAAATTTGGGAAAGGGATTAAACCATTTGCGCTGATATAAACATTCTGCAAGGCTCTCCTGGTTCATCGTCAGTGCATCCACCTGAATTTCCGAAATTCTTTTTTTGATCTTTTGAAGGAACTGCTTGTCCACCCGCTGATCCATATAGCAAAGCACAATATCTGTTCTGGAGCTTTTCCCTGCATTCAGCATTTCCATTCTAAGCTGGGAACTGCGGATTCGCCTTCTGATCAATGCCGTATTGCATACCACGGTCTCCACAAAGCCATCCTTGGATCCTCTAAGGGTCTTGTCCTTATCCGGTTCATCCACTCCTCTTGCCGGATAGGTTCTGGAATCGATCAGGATACATCTGTCATAGCCGTCTATAAAAAGCGCAAACACCCCTGATAAAATATTGTACAGAATGTCATCCCATTTTTCCTTCAGATCTACCTCTACATAAGGAACTGTCCTTTTTGCCATCTCATAGGCATTTTCCGGCATTTCTTCCTCTTTCAGATCCAGAAAATACTGCAGCATTTTTTCCATCAGTTCATCCTTGCAGAAGCCATCAATAAAATAAATACATGCCTTCCGTCCGCCGATCTCTATCACCCGGTATACCACGTCAAAGCTTAGATCCGGGCACATTCTTTCTTTCATATATTCCAGGTTCTGTTCTAAGGAGGTACTCATTAAAGGCTGTTCATTCATACTAAAAACTCCTTCCGATACTATGTCATTATTTCCCATAGTATGTTCTGGAAGGAGTTTTTTATACGTTTATTTAAGAAATGTCATTATTGCACGAAACGCCAGGATTTGATCATGATCGACTGATAAAAGCAGATACGGGCTGCTTCTAAAACACCACCACAAGAAGCATTTTGAACTGTTCCTTACCGTATACTGCATGGGGATGGCCCGCCGGCATCACAATAGACTCCCCTTCCTTCAGTTCATACTTTACTCCGTCAATAGTGATCTCCCCCATGCCGTCAAGGCAGGTCACAAACGCATCTCCTCCTGAGGCGTGGGTGCTGATCTCTTCCCCTTTATCAAAAGAAAACAGGGTAACGCTCAGGGCATCATTTTGTGCAAGGGTTTTGCTGACCACCTGACCTTCCTGATATGCAACCTGTTCCTTAAGCACAAGAACCTCTGCCTTGCTGATATTCTTCATTCCCGTCATTTCCATCATCCTTTCTTTTTCCAGAAATCTCCTATTGCATAAATGTTACAAAATTGTTACAATTCTTTTGTAATCAGCTGATACAAATACAAAAAAATAAGGAGGACGAAACTATGTGTTTTAATTTCAATAGCTGTTCCGAGTTATTTAATGCACTTTGCAAATATTTCGGCTTAGGCTGCTAACAATCTGACAGGCTCCGGCATTTTGCCGGAGCCTCTTTTTTCATCCTGCTTTTCTATTGTGAAACAAAAACGCCTTCTTTATTCCTACTGTTTTCCCGTACTGCCGAATCCGCCTCTGTCCTGTCCATCAAGAGCAGCCACCTCCTGAAACAGGATCTTCGGCTGATTTTCTACGATCCTGAACTGGCAGATCCTGTCGTTTAATGAAATATGGGTATCCCTCAGCGCATATACAGGCATATGCCACTGGTCATTATCTCCGCAGTAAGAACCGTCGATCACTCCCTGATGGTTTGTCTGAATGATCCCATAATTTTTGAAGGTGGAACTTCTGGGTACCACATGGGCTTCATACCCTGCGGGAAGCTTCATGGCAACCCCAAGGGGGATCAGCTTAAATTCTCCCTTTTTCAGATCAACATCCTCCGCAGCGCGCAGGTCGATCCAGTCAGACTTTCCATCTATGTAAGTCAGCTTGTCTATTTTATCCGTAAAATACTTTATTTGAATTGTTTCCATCTGTTCTCCGTTCCGCAAACCATTATGCATAATCGCCACAGTGCAATACAGGGTTTGAAGGATCCGTAAGCTTTAAGCTTTTCTGTACATCGATCACCCTCTGGTTGCTGCTTCCTTTCCAGAGAAGCTTATTATCCTTTTTGTCTATTTCAAACTCTCCGTCTACCAGCACATCCACATACTGCATGATCGCATAATGCATGATATTTTCCCATAAGTCGCCGGTATACAGCCAGATTGTCTTATCCGGGAATTTCTCCTTGATCTCGGCCATCAGGTTTCTGACATCATAGCGGTTTGCCGCATGCAGCGGATCTCCGCCTGAAAAAGTTATCCCGGAAATATAGGGTTTTTCAAGCTGTTCAAAGATCTCCCGCTTGGCTGCCTCGTCAAAAGCAATCCCGCCCTCCGGATCCCAGGTAATGGGATTTTGACATTCCTTACAGCAATGGGAACAGCCTGCCACCCATAGAACTACCCTGAGACCGTCGCCATTTAGCATATCGTCCTTTGTTATATTGTGGTATCTCATGAATCTACATGCTCTTCCTTTCTGCAATCTCTGCCATTTTCGCATCATTTAAACGGGTATCCCCATGGACTCTGGAATAGGAAAGATACCCATTCATCCTTTCGATCTTGGTCAGATTTTTACTTCCGCATACAGGACAAACATCCATTTCCAGCTCCTGATGACCACAATCGTCACAATAAGCCAGCGAAAGATTGACTCCCTCATAAAAGCCCATATCCATTGCCCTGCGGATCAGGGTCTTGATCGCTTCGGTATTGTAATCAATGGGATATTTCACATACTGGATCTTTCCTCCATTGGAAAGCTCCCAGAAACGATATTCCAGGTCCTGCTTTTCAATGGGGGTGATATCCTCGGTCACATGGCAATGAAAGCTGTTTGAAACATACTCTCTGTCAGATACGCCCTCAACAATGCCGTATTTTGCACGGAACTGCTTTACCTGAAGACCGCACAGGCTCTCTGCGGGCGTTCCGTAGATCGCATAAAGGTTTCCGTCCGCTTCCTTAAATTCATCTATTTTCTGATTGATATGCTCTAAAACCTCAAGGGCAAAGGTACCATCCTCCACCAGGGACTTTCCGTTATAAAGCTCCTGCAGCTCATTAAAGGCGGTAATGCCAAAGCTGGCTGTTGCCGACTTCAAAACAGGCTTGATCTTATCGGAAAGCTTCAGGTGCCCTCCCAGGAAACCTCCTTCACAATAGGCAAGCGGGTTGGTCGAAGCTCTCATTTCTCCCAGGTAAGCGTAGGTTCTGATGTGAAGCTGCCTGATCAAATTCAGATAATAATCAAGGACCTCATAAAAGTCTCTGCTTTCCTGCCTTGCCTTTGCCAGGATCATAGGAAGATGCAGGGAAACAGCCCCAATATTAAATCTTCCCACGAAAACCGGTACATCCTTATCATCTGCCGGATGCATCCCACCCCGCTCATACCAGGGAGATAAAAAGGCCCTGCAGCCCATAGGGGAAATGACCTTTCCGTATTTTTTGTACATGCTGGCAATGTATCCCTTTCCGGTTAAGGAAAGCCAGTCAGGATACATGGTTTTTGCGGAGCATTTCACTCCTGCCTCAAATACATCTTCCAGCTCCTTCCCGGGACCATGGAGATTTTCATCATATAAAAAGACGATCTTCGGGAACAGTACAGGCTTCTTGCAGCCCTTCTTTCCCTGTCCCTTTCTTCTTACGTTCAAAAGGGAAATGGTAGCAAGTCTGGCAAAGCGTCCGGTTCCAATTCCGGCCGTTACCGTAATAAAGGGATAATCCCCTCTGCTGGATGCCACGGTGTTAAATTTATATTCCCAGCCCTGGAAGCCCTGCTCAAACTCTCTTTTCACGTCTGCATAAGCCTCTGCCCTTGCAGTCTCCTCGTCAATGGCCAGCTTTCTGTACCTTTCATAACTTCTCTGATAGGTTTTTTCCGCATAGGGTTCCAGTATTTTATCAACTTCAGGTACTGTAAATCCGCCGTACTGCTGACTTGCAGCGCTTAAAACAATATCTCCGATCACATCAAAAGCAACATCAAGGGTCTTTGGCTCATTGTACCAGATATTTCCCATCTCAAAGCCGCCGGTCAGAACACTGGATACATCAAATAAGCAGCAGTTCATGGTATCACGTCTGGCAGACATATCATGCACATAAATATAACCGTCCCTGCACGCCTGGATTTCCTCTGTTGTCATAAAGAACTTCTGATAAAGCTCCTTATTAAACTGATTAAAGATCAGGCTTCTTTTGGTGGATACAAGGGCGCTGTCCGTATTGGCATTTTCCTTATCCCCTACATACATGATAGACTGGCTCTTTTTGTAAACATCATCCATCATGCGGACAAAATCCTGCTTATAATTCCGGTAATCCCGATAGCTTTTTGCCACGATGGGTTTTACCTCTTCCAACGCGCTTTCCACGATATTATGCATAATGGGAATCGGGATCTGATCTTCCTCAAGCTCATTGACTTTATCTACAACATACTGACAAATATGCTGTTTTTCATCCTCTGTAAACTTGGTAAGTGCCCTGTATGCACTTTTCCCCACAGCGTCCACTACCTTCTGAACATTGAACGCCTCAAGGCTTCCATCCTTCTTGATCACCATGACCTTTCTGGACGGCTGATAGATCTCTCCGTATTTTGCAGTATCATCCTTCTGCTGTTCATTTCCCATTTTACATACCATGCCTTTCTGTAACTTGCAAACGCCAAATATTGTATACATCTCATTTCACCAACAAGATATTGTATAATCTAGTATATTAAAACTACAAAAGGATGTCAATGCAATGGGTCGTGGAAAAATGTACAAAATGAACCTTGCTAATTTGTTACAAATTTATTTGCCACAAGTTTATTTGTTACAAACTTGCTTGTTTTTCAAAATACCGCAGTCTGCCACTGCCTGTACAGCTTCCGTGATCTTTTCTACCGGAAGGGTTAATGCAAAACGGACATGTCCCCGGCCAAGGCTTCCGAAGCTGCTTCCCGGCGTGCAGAGAACTCCCGACTTTTCCAGAAGCTCCATTACAAACGCCACATCATCTGTAAAGCCTTCCGGTATTTCTCCCCAGGCAAACATTGTTCCCTGGCTGTCCGGAATGTTCCAGCCAATCCTGCGGAAGCCGCCGCAAAGCGCATCTCTTCTTCTCTGGTATTCCCTGCAGCGCTCAAAAATGCCTTCCTCCGGCCCGTCTAAGGCCGCGATCGCTCCATACTGCACCGGAAGGAATGCTCCGTAATCGATCTGGGAACGAAGCTTTTTAAAGTTTTGTACCAGCTGCTCATTTCCTACCAGGAAGCCGCATCTGGCTCCCGTATAATTATAGCTCTTGGAAAGGGAATAAAACTCAATACAGATGTCCTTTGCTCCCTCAAACTGTAAGATGGATTTTCCCACCTTTCCATCATAAATAATATCTGAATAGGCATTGTCATGAATAATGATAATATTATGCTTCTTCGCCCAAGGAATCAGCTCCTCATAAAAGCTGTCCGGCGCTGTTTTGCAAACAGGATTTAAGGGATAGGAAACGATCATAAATTTTGTTTTGTCCAACAGCTCCCCGTCCATTTCAGAGAGCACAGGAAGATATTCATTTTCCGGCTTCAGATCATAGGTTCTTACATCTGCCAGAGCCAGGGACGGCCCTATGGAAAAAATAGGATAGCCGGGATTAGGTACCAGAACCACATCCCCCGGATCGCAAAGGGACAGGGCAATGTGGGCAATGCCTTCCTGAGAGCCGTAAACATCTGTGATCTCCTCCTTAGAAAGCGTCACATGATAGCGGTGGGCAAAGCGTCTGATCACCGCATCCGTAAGCTCAGGGATCATTCCCAGAGAATATTTATAATTGTCGGAATTTCCTGCCGCTTCCATCACCGCTTTCATAATATGTTCCTCTGTCTGAAAGTCCGGCGTTCCAACAGAAAGGTTATAAACCTTTTTCCCTGTTTTTTCCACTTCCTTTTTCTTTTCATTTAAAAGCTGGAAAATACCTTCCTCGTAATCCTTCATTCTGCCTGCAACCTGTAGTTTCATCTTTCAGTCATCCTTTCTTTTGCCTTTCTATTTCATTTTCATCATAACCTGTTTTAATCTGTTCCAGGTAATCCAGGTAATCCTGTCTTACCCGGGCTGGGGATAGGATCGTCACTCCCCTGCCAAGTCCTGTAACCCATCCAAAAAACTGACCGCTGACCGCCGCAGATATTCTGGCGCTGATAAAGCCATCCTCAAGAGGTCTGATATCCGTATCCTTTCCAAACCGATCGATTACAATTCCTACCATATGGGAAGGCAGCCTCAGGGTTACCGTTTCCGGCTTTCCACCAAACATTCCAAAAGTTCTGTTTGTATATTCTGCCACATCAAGCTTACCAAAATCCTCCATGCCCTTCCGGCTCTGACCGGTCAGCTCTGTAATACGGTTCATCTTGTCTACACGGAAATGCTTGATCTTTTCAGCTTCCTCATCATATCCTACCAGATAGTAGTTTTCATCCTGCCAGGCAAGCGCCCATGGGCTGATGCGGTAATCTTTTCCCTCTCTTCTTGGCTGCAGCTCCTTTTTCACATTCCATTCCAGATAGCCAAAGGAGATCGGTGCGTTTTCCTGTATGGCATGATGGATCCTGTCAACATTGTAATAAATGCTTTCGTTTTCCGTTTTTACCCTTCCCGCTACATAAACCTGTCTCTGAAGCTGTTTTCCCTCATAGGGTCCTGCCAGCTTTTCGATCTTTGAGATCAGTTCCCTGGATTTCTTTTGGGTGATAAACCTGGAGGCCTGAACAGCATCTACCAGCAGCTTTAATTCCGGCAGTTCAAATTCCCGGCTTGCCAGATAATATCCACCGCCCTTTTTGGCCTTAACATAGACAATATCATAGCCCGCATGGATCAGACATTCTACATCATCATAAATGCTTTTTCTCTCAGCCCGGATGTCATATGCAGAAAGCTCTCCTGCCAGCTCTGCTGCGGAAAGGCAATGGCTTTCATCTGTTTTTTCATGAAAAATTTTCAGCAGATAAAGAAGCTTTAACTTCTGATTGGCTGATTTCGGCATACCTAAAATCCTTTCCATTTCAAACAAAAAGCGCAAAGCTTCTTTGCTTTCCTAGCAAAGTCCTCCTTGCGCCTTAGCACTCTTTCCTAAAAGCTTATTGTCACTTCTGATCTGCCGCCGCAGCTGCTGAAAGCTCTGCATTCTTCCGCTTTCTGAGCTTAATTCCGATAAAAATCGCTATCGCTCCCAAAACAACTACTACAGCCATCACCAAAAGATACGACAAAAATGAATTAATAAACAAAATCAGATTTTCCATGTCTTTCACCAAGCCTTCCTATAGTCTGTATCATATCATCATGCTTTTTGTAAGTCAAGTCCATGCCATTTTCCGGTCTTTACAAAATCCTCTGCAAGCTTTTCCGCTTCTCCTATGATCTCCTTTTCATATCCCATGATCCCAAGGAGCTTGATTGCATTGCGGGAAGAAGCCCTTCCCTTAAGGATCTTATAGCTGAAGAAAATATCATCCTTTTCAATCTGTTCCTCAAAATGGTAATTCTGATAAACTGCTTCCAGCAGATGGGTCAGCTCAATATCATGAGTCGCCGCAAAACAAAAGCAGTTTCCTTCCGCCATTGTTTTCAGAATTTCCGCAGAGGCTGCTATACGCTCTACTGTATTGGTTCCCCGCAGGATCTCATCCACAAAGCAGAGTACCGGCAGCTCCGCACCGTCCGAAATCAGATCCATGATCCGTTTCAGCGCCCTGATCTCTACCATATAGTAGCTGCTTCCTCCCCGTACATCGTCCCGAAGCGACATAGAGGACGCGATCCGAAATCTGCAGCCGCTGTAGGAAGCCGCCGGGCAGGTATGAACCGTCTGAGCCATTATGGCGCAGATCGCTATCGTCTTTAAAAAAGTAGACTTTCCGGAAGCATTGGAACCGGTGATCAAAATGCTTTTCCCCTCTGACACAAAATCATTGGAAACCGGGTCTTCGATAAGAGGATGAAATGCTCCCTCTACCTTCAGCGCTCTTTGGGACGTAAATTCCGGAATACAGTAATCATGTGACTTCCGATAGGCCCCAATGGCAATCATGGCTTCCATTTTTCCAAGAATCGTGAGGATCTGATCGATCTCACCGATATGACTGCGTACCGTCAAAAGCATCTGGTTAAACTTGATCAGATCAAAATGAAACCACATTTTCAGAAAATCCATCAAGAAATCCAGGGGATTTCCGGTGGCGTTTCCTCCTGCCGACATAATCAGGGACGCTCCTCTCCGAAAAGAGCTCATGGAGCTTCCGGCAGTTTTCAATAAGGTAAGCTCTTCCTTTAGCTGCTTGGCCGAAAGCCTTCCGATCTGATCTGCCGCTTCAAGCAGCCTTAAAATATAAGAAAAGCTTGTAATATAGGGTTCAATTTCTTTTCTTTCCCTGAAATAGGTCAGGTTATTGATCACAAGGACGCTGACAAGTGCAAAAAGCCCTATGGGCAGATTGAAAAACATGATCAGCACTGTGGCCAGAAACAACAGGATTGCCAGATAATGGCTGCGGTTATTCCGCTCCCCCAGGTTATCCAGGTATTCCAGATAATCGTAAATAGAAAATTTCCCGCATCTTCCCAATTTATGAAAATGATACTGGCAGCTCACTCTTTCCTCCGGATGCTCTGTAAAGAAAGTAATCAGTCTTTCCCGGTCTGCCAGTTCCTCTTCCGATGCGCACGGCGTACGGAGCAGATAATAAAGATATTCTTCACCTGCCCCGGAATAAGCCGCATTCATCTTTATAAAGATCTCATCCATATCCAGATCGTTCCATGTAATGTCATCTACATAAAAACCATCTTTATGTCTTTCAAAATAATGGGAAATGGTGGCGTACTGCTCTGGCTTGTATTCCTTCTCCGGCAATACGCCATAATTTTCATATAATTTTTTGATAAATATCTTTTGATCCTGTTTGTAATCAAGATAGCCCTTTCCCATCAAACATACAATGATAAGAAGCGCAACTACCGCAAAAATAAGATATTCCATGCCATTCCTTTTTGCCAGTATTCTTTTTGTGTGAAGTCACCTGATACCTTATTCGATCAGGAACTGGCTTATGCTCTCTTTCAATTCATCCGCAATCACGTTAAGCTGTTTTGCGTTATCGGAAATATTCTCCATAATTGCTCCTACCTCAGATGCAGAAGCGGAGGTTTCTTCTGTACTTGCAGCATTTTCCTCGGCAATGGCTGTCAGGTTCTGCACCACATCCACCACCTTCACTCTGGCTTCATCAAGCTGCTTGGTCTTATCGGTCAGCGTCCGCACGCTTTCAATGGACTTGTCGATGCCGTCCTTTACATCCTCAAATGCTTTTTCCGTATTGGCAACGTGCTCGTCCTGCTTTGCAATGACGCTCTTCACATCTTCCATGGTGGAAACCGTCTTTTCAGAATCCGCAATCAGGAGATTGATAATATCTGCGATCTGTCTTGCAGACTCATTGGACTGCTCTGCCAGCTTCTGGATCTGTCCTGCCACAACTGCAAAGCCTCTACCCTGTTCCCCTGCTCTTGCAGCCTCAATGGACGCATTTAAGGATAACAGATTGGTTTCCTCTGCAATATCCGTGATCATGTCTGTTGCTTCCTTGATCTTCAGTACAGAGGTATTGGTGGTATTGGTCTGCTCGTAAATAATGCCAATGGCTTCCTTGGTATTTTGATTGATCTTGCCAAGTTCCTCTAAAATCTCCATTGCCCTGTTTCCGGCATCACGCATTGCACCTGCGTTTTCCCTTAAGCTTTCCACTTCTTTTCCGGCTTCTTCGATCATATTTCCCATAACGATTACATTTTCGGTAGCCGTCTGGGTTTCCTGTGCCTGGGAGGTGGCTCCCTGCGCAATCTCGGAAATTGCCTTTTCAACCTGCTCAACAGATTCTACCGTCTGGGCTGCGCTGCTGTTCATAGTGCTTGCTGCTTCATAAAGTTCCCTGCTCTGTCCTGTAATATTTCTGACTGCATCAGCGAGCTCTGTTCTCAAAACGCCAATGGCCTTTCCCATGACGCCGGTCTCATCCTTTTTCTTGTCCATGGTCTTTTGCAGATGATCCTTGTCTGTAAAGTCAAGGTCTGCAAGCTTGGCAACCATGTTGGTAGCATGAATGATCGGCTTCACAACAATAAAGGAGAAAAACAGGCCGATCAGTCCGCAGATCACCAGTGCAACCACACCGCTCATGACGCTGTTTATAGTCATTTCGTTTACACTTTCCATCGCTTCATCCTGATCTGCTGTGACGATAACAATATAATCAGAATTTTCTCCAATATAATAAGATGCATACTTGGTCACACCCTTAAAATCATAAACGATCACATCCGGCGCCAGTTTGTTTCCCTTGGAAAGCTCCCCGAGCACCTGCTTCACTGCAGCGTTTTCCACTGGCTGTCCGATCTTATCCGCCGTGGGGTGATACAGCATGGTTCCGTCTGCCGATACCACATAGGCATAGCTGGACTCCATTCCGGAAACCTTAATATCCGCCACACTTTTAGCAAGCTCCTCCGGAGTCAGGATCTGCTCCGCACCCATATATCCCATTTCGGCATCAATGTTGTTGCCTGCGAGGATGGCCATATCCTTCATATAATTCTTTGTGATCCGGTTCACATCCTTCTTCATCAGAGGAACGCTCATAAAAATATTCATAAGTGCCGTTAGGGCGATCATGGCGATCACCAGCAAAACGATCTTGGTTTTGATGGAATGAATAAATGCTACTTTTGTGTTTTGTTTCGTGGTTACCTTTGTACTCATTTTTACTCCCTCACTTCTATTTTTCTTTTACGAGCCGTTCCTTTATCTGCCCAGCCTTCCGGTAAATATCCTCCGGCTGCTCCGCAAGGAAGAAACGTCCCTTTTCATACAGAATTCTGCCGCCGATCATGGTCATTGCCACATTCGACTTGCTGCCGCTATATACAATGTTCTTAGGAATATTGTTGATCGGCTGCATATTGGGCTGCATCAGGTCGATCATAATGATGTCCGCCAATTTCCCCGCAGCTAATATATCGGCATCCCGAAGCCCCATGGCAAGAGCTCCGTTTACAGTTGCCATTTTCAGGACCTCCATGGCATCCACTGCAGAAGCATCCTTCTGCTTCAGCTTTGCAAGTCCTGTTACCAGAAACATCTCCCGGAACATGTCCAGACAGTTGTTGCTTGCCGGGCCATCTGTTCCAATGGCCACCGGAATTCCCGCTTTCAGAAAATCAGAAATAGGCGCAATGCCGCTTGCAAGCTTGGTGTTCGATCCGGGATTTGTCACTGCATAAAGCCCCTTGGCCTTCATGATCCCGATCTCCTCCTCTGTCACATGAACACAATGGTATCCACCGCCTCCATAATCGAAGATCCCAAGCCCGTCCAAATACTTAAGCGGCGTCACTCCGTACCTTTCCCGGCATCCCGCTATCTCCTCTTCCGTTTCCGAAAGGTGGGTAAACACCGGTGCCTTGTACTTATGTGCCAGGGCTGCAATCCCTTTTAAAAGCTCCGGAGAGCAGGTATACTCTGCATGAAATCCAAGCATATAGGATTGCAAAGAACTTTTCTGGTTCAGCTTCTGGTACATCTCCTCCACAAGCTCAAGGGACTGGCTGAAGTTATTAACAGCCCCTACCTGCACGCACCGCATCCCCATCTCATCAAAGGCTCTCGCAATGGACTCTGGCGTCAGGTACATATCAAATACCGCCGTAATTCCGCTTGTAAGATATTCCAAAACTGCAAGCTTTGTCAGTTCACAGATATCTTCTGCTGTGAGCTTCGCCTCCACCGGAAAGACCTGTTTATTTAACCAGTCCTTCAGGGGAAGATCGTCTGCATAGGATCTGAGCACCGTCATTCCCGAATGGGTATGTGCATTTTTAAAGCCCGGCATCAGCAGATTTTTTTCACAGTCCACCTCCCTGTCCCAGATCAGGCACGGGATCTTCAGTTCGTCATAGACCCCGTCCACGTTCTTACCGTCCCCCACATAAAGGATTCTGTCATCACGGATCCAGATCTCCCCTTCAAAAATCTGTTCTCCTTCCTGCATTGTGAGGATACGGGCATTATATAGTCTGATGTTCATAACTAGTCTCCACTTTCGTTTGTCTCTTTGTGCAGATATTCCGGTCCAAAGCTTTGCGGTAACAGGTCAGAAAGATGAAAGATGCGGTAATCCTCTTCACTTCTGGCCACGATCACAATAAATTTATCAGGATCGGTAAATTCTCTCATCACCTGTCTGCACACTCCGCAGGGATAAGCATATTCCTCCATGGGCTTTCCTTCTGCCCCTCCAACGATGGCAATAGCCAAAAACCGCTTCCAGCCTTCACTGACCGCCTTAAAAATAGCCGTCCGCTCTGCACAGATCGTTGGGGTATAAGAAGCATTTTCAATGTTGCAGCCTGTATAGATGCGAAGCTCATTGGTTAAAAGCGCTGCTCCTACCTGGTAGCCGGAATACGGCGTGTAGGCTTTCTTTTTCGCCTCCATTGCTGCTTTGATTAATTCCTTTACCGGAAGATCCAAATGTTCCATTTTCTCTCCTTCTGATCTGTCTTCTGATTTTCCGCCGCTGTCGGGCGGGGATTAAAATGCGGTAATGGATTCCGTTACCAGCCTGCAGAATAAAGGCGCTGCCTTATTGGCCGCCTCCTGTACCTCCTCATGCGTAAGAGGATTATCCGTCATACCCGCAGCAAGATTTGCCACGCAGGAAATGCCGCAGATCTTCATGCCCATATGATTTGCGGCAATGGCCTCTACTACCGTGCTCATGCCCACTGCATCTGCTCCCAGAGTCCTCAGCATTTTGATCTCCGCAGGAGATTCAAAGGAAGGCCCTGTAAGCTGGACATAAATTCCTTCTTTCAGAGGAATGTCACATGCCTTTGCCGTTTTTCTTATGGTATCCTGAAGGTCTTTGTCATAGACTGCGCTCATATCCGGAAATCTGCACCCAAGCTCCTCTTCATTTGGCCCAACCAGAGGATTGGGAGCAAAGCAGGAAATATGATCTGTAATCAGCATAAAGCTTCCTGCCCCAAACTGGGGATTGATGCCTCCCGATGCGTTGGTCAAAAACAGGATCTCTGCCCCCATCAGCTTCATAAGCCGGGCCGGAAGCACTACATCTGAAATTGGATAGCCTTCATAATAATGTACCCTGCCTTTCATGCAGACAACCGGCACTCCGTTTACATATCCAAAAATAAATTTTCCTGCATGCCCGGGAACTGTGGATATGGGAAAATTCTTAATGTCATGATAATCAATCTCAGCCTTAACCTCCATGGTATCCGCATAATTACCAAGTCCGGAGCCTAAAACAAGGGCAACCTTGGGAGTAAAAGGTATTTTATCCTTAATACTTTCATAGCAATCTAGTACTTTTTGATATACTTCTGTCATAAATGGCCTTCCTTTCTGTTTCTTTTGTATAATATCATAACATAAAACCGTGCATCAGACAAGGCGAAGTCCGCAGGACTTCGCCCTTTTTGTGGATTTATATAATGATGCAGACCATACCTCCATTGGTATCATTTACGATCTTCTGCATGGTCTCCTGAAGCTTTTGCTGGCTTTCCTCGCCGATCATGGCAAGCTTTCCCGTAATGCCGTCATTTACAAGCTGTTCCACAGTCTTTCCAAAGATATTGGTCTCCCAGATCCCATCCTGTTCCTTTTCTGAACCGGTGATGAACCGGATCAGATCCTGGGCCTGCTCCTCCGAGCCTACGATGGGAGAGATTTCTGTCTCAATATTGGCCCTGATCATGTGGATGCTGGGACTTTCCGCCTTAATCTTGACCCCGAATTTATTTCCCTGCTTTATGATCTCGGGCTTATCTAAGCGGATCTCTCCCCTTCCGGGCGTAACAACGCCGTATCCCTTCTGCCTTACCGCCTCCACCGCATGAAGAACCTTCCCGTATTCCCGCTTCATTCCGGCCATTTCTTTAAGCACCGTCAATAGCTGATACTCGCTTTCAATGTTTTCTCCCACCATATCACTGAGCATTTCGTAATAGCAGGCGTCATCCACCTCAAGCCAGATCTTCACACAGCCGTCGGAAAGCTCTACGCTGTCTGTTTTGCATTTTTTAATATAGGGCCCATCCATGGTAATGGGATGGGTGTTCAGATCGCGGATGCAGGAATAATGCTTCATGATCTCCCGCACTCTTTCCACAATATCGGTCTTCATCCGGTGCCCTGCGGGAAGCATTTCCACCCAGCGGGGCATATAAAATTCCATTCTTGTAAGAGGGAATTCATACAGCACATTCTGAAGGATCTGGTTGATGTCTTCTTTTTTCAGCTGCTCACAGTTGACCGGCTGCACAGAAACGCCATATTTATTTTCCATCTCTTCGGCAAGCTTCCTTGCTTCTTCACTGTAAGGCTTTGTGGTATTGAGCAGAACCACAAAAGGCTTTTTTAGGGACTTCAGCTCCTCAATGGTCCGGTCCTGTGCGGGCTCGTAATTGCTTCGCTCGATTTCTCCAAAGCTGCCGTCACAGGTGATCACGATCCCGATCGTAGAATGATCGGCGATCACCTTTCTGGTTCCGATTTCTGCCGCCTTGGTAAAGGGGATTTCCTCGGTAAACCAGGGCGTTTTGACCATCCTTTCCGCCTCGTTTTCCATATGGCCGCTGGCGCCTTCCACCATATAGCCTACGCAGTCGATCAGCCTTACCTTGGCCTCTATCCCCTCTGAAAGCGTGATCTTTGCCGCTTCCTTTGGAATAAATTTAGGTTCTGTGGTGGTGATCGTCTTTCCTCCTGCACTTTGCGGCAGCTCATCCACCACCCGTTCCTTTTCATAGGATTCCTGCATATTGGGAAGGACCATCAAATCCATAAACCGCTTGATAAAGGTAGATTTTCCGCATCTGACAGGTCCTACCACACCTATGTATATCTCTCCGCCGCATCTTTCCCAGATGTCCTTGTAAAGATCATATTCCTTTTTAATCGTGAAATCCATAACAAAACCCCTTCCATACTTAGTTAAATGTATGTAAAGGGGTTTTCATTTATAACTGTCTTTTTTTGAAATTTAAAAGGGATACAAAAGCCCGCCCTTTTCCTTAAGCCAGCTTTTATACTGACCATACTCCGGGCACAGTCCTTCCACTTCCTTCCAGAACTCCCTGGAATGATCCATATGCAGCAGGTGACAGATCTCATGGATCACTACGTAATCGCACACCGGCTCCGGCGCCATGATGATCCTCCAGTTAAAATTCAGGTTTTTTTTACTGCTGCAGCTTCCCCATCTGCTTCTCTGATCCTTGATCCTGATATCCGCAAAGCTTACTCCCAAGCGTTCTGCATAAAAGGCTGCCTTTTCACTAAGGAGCTGCTCTGCCTGTCTGCGGTACCATTTCTCCAGAAGAATTCTTCTCTGCTCATAATCAGCATCATAGGGAATCCACATCAGGATCTTTCCCATGACTTCCTTCACCTTTCCTCTGGTTCTGTCCTCTCTTAAAACCATAAGCATATGGTTTTCTCCCAGATAAGGCAAAAGGTCTTTGCTTTCCAGCCTGATCCTATCCTGCACCGTCACATTTCCTCTCCGTATTTCAGTCCAAAAGAACCGGTTGCGATCAGGAAGCGGCCAAATGCCCTGCTGTCTCCGTCAATGCTGTTAATATCCCCAAACTGCTGCGTTTCGTCATTGATCTTTTCCCAACTTTTCCCATCATCAAAGGAACGGAAAAATCCATAGATATCCTCAATGACTCCGCACAGATAAATGGCTTTCGGATCTTTTAAGTAACTGCTTTGAGGAGATAAAACGCCAAGTCCTACCCGGTAGGCTTTTTCTCCCTCCTTGGTAAGCTTCACCGAAAGAATGCTTTTTTCCTCCAGCCGGAAGGTCAGCTTATAAAGCCCGTACTCTCCAAGCGCTGCATAGAAAACTCCTTCTTTTCCGGCTTCTCCTCTGATCTCTGTTTTGTTTGCACAGTCGATCAGTCCAAGGCAGAGGCTTTCCGGGAACATAGGCTTTTCCCACTGGTAGAAGCTTCTTCCTGCATCAGTGCTCACAAAAATCTGCATTCCATCTCCAAACCCGTAAAACACATGAGGTCTGACACGATCTGCATAGACCTTAAGGTGTTTTTTGCTGTTTGTTATCTCCCTGCCGTCCAGATCAAAAACTCTTGTTTTGCAAAAGCTCTTTCCCCGGTCATTACTGGTGATCAGTCCCTCCATAAACAGGTGGATCCCATCTGCCACGCCATATACAAAGGTTTGGGCATCGCTGCTCATAGCTGCCCAACCTGAATTCACATTAGGCTTTTCTATTTCATGGAACCGTTCATCCAGATAATCGGAAATTCCAAAAGGAAGGGGAATTCTATCAAAATCCAGACCATAATTTTGTGACAGGATCAGTCCGCCCTTTGTCTTTCCCTTCCAGTTTCCTCTTGGCGTAGCGATCACGTTCTCCGGATGACTGTCCGAGAAGTCTGCATTAATACAGGTAATATAGCGGTTCCCCTGTCTGTCTGCAAAGGAATTCTCACAGGCTTTGTCAAACTCTTTAAACGCAAATCCTCCCAGATCCCCCACAATATCAAGAGCCTTTACCGGTCCGTCTACCGGGCTGTATACATTTAAATGAACGGTTTCTTCAATCCCCCTGCAGCAGTCTGTAAAGCTTCTGTCCTCATGAAGGAAATTTCTGCTGACAAACACTCCGGTTCCGCTGTTAAACCATACTTCTTCCGGATCAAAAGGATTGATCTTCACATCACTGAGCCAGTGAAGCAGAGAATGCCCCCCGTTATATTCGGGCTTCATATAGGAAGTCTCAAAATGCAGGTTTCCAATGACCAGATCAAAAAGCGCTACCTCCCAGGTCTGTCCATAGTCCCGTGAAAGGTAAAGCATATCCCCTTCCTCACGGCACAGGGTACTTGCTGCCAGCAGTCCCGGCATGCCAGGGCAGGCTGAAATACCGCCAAAGCCATAGGAAAGCGCTTGATCCGTAACCTCATAAATCCCCTTCTCATCTGCTGCGATCCGGGGCGTAATATCCGTATAGCCGCTGATTTTTCCCTGCTTGTCAAAGGAATACCGCAGGATCCGGCCGCCTACCACATCCCCGCAGTCACAGCTGTATCCCACGTCCGTAATATAAGCGTTTTTACCTGTACAGGAAAGAGTGCAGTAAAAATACGTTCCGTCATAATCATATCTCTGTGCTACATAGCCGTTCCACTTTGCCTTTGACATTTCCCTGTTTTCCGGCATAGGAAGAGGTTCAAAGTTCTCCCCGCCATCATAGGAAATATAAAGACTATGCCCCCGGAACCGTTCATTCCCGGTGGTAACGCCGGCTGTTCCCGCAAGGATCACCTTCCCATCCTCGCTGCACCAGACAAAGGTCATAAACTGTTCTCCGCCGCATTTCAGCCTCTCCCAGGTCTCTCCCAGATCCCCGGTCCGTAAAAGTCCGTCCTTCTGGCTTGCAAAGTAAAAGGTATTTTCCCGGGAGGGATCCTTGATCAACCGGAATCCTGTTCCCCGTCCGTTCATATTGCCATGGACATAAAAAGGAACCTTTCTGCTTTCAAAGGTCTTTCCCCCGTCCAGGGAAACAGACAGCTTTCCGCAGGGAACGCCGTTTTCATCCACAGCGCCGTCCGTTCCGCTCATCACATAAAGACTGTCCGCATTGCTGGGATCTGTTGCAATGGCAATGGGATAGGTTTCTGCCAGGTCAAACATATTGACCTTTTCGCTCAGGGAACGCCAGGTTTGACTACCATAGTCAAACCTGTAGTTTCCTCCTATATCTGTCCTCAGATACAGTACTTTCTCTTTTTTCGGGTGAAACAGAAAGCCGGTTACATATCCGCCACCCGGAATCGGCAGATTACCATAACGATATTTCTTTTCCTTCATGAAATGTCTCTTTCCCTTCCCGATATCTTCTTACTTTAAGATCAGCTTGCGGAAATTCTTCTTTCCTCTCTTTAAAACAATTCCTTCTCCGGCAAAGGTATCCTTGCCAAAGGAAGCCTTTACATCTGTGATTTTCTCTTCCCCAAGGGTAACGCCGCCTTGCTCGATAGCTCTTCTTCCTTCAGATCTGGTTTGTACCAGGCCGGATTTGCACAGCACGGAGATCAGGTCAATGCTTCCATCCGTGAAGTCTTCCTCGAAAAGCTCGGTGGTAGGCATCTGTGCTGCTACGCCTGAGCTGAACAGTGCTCTTGCGCTCTCCTGCGCTTTTTCCGCTTCCTCATCTCCGTGTACCAGCTTTGTCAGCTCAAAGGCAAGAATCTCCTTGGCGCGGTTAAGTTCGCTGCCCTCCCAGTGATCCATTTCATCGATCTGTTCGATAGGCAGGAAGGTAAGCATCCGCAGACATTTCAGTACATCCGCATCAGCCACATTTCTCCAGTACTGGTAAAACTCGAAAGGTGAAGTCTTATTGGGATCAAGCCATACAGCACCCTTTTGCGTTTTCCCCATCTTCTTGCCCTCGGAGTTTAAAAGAAGGGTAATGGTCATGGCGTAAGCATCTTTCCCCAGCTTTCTGCGGATCAGCTCTGTTCCGCCAAGCATATTGCTCCACTGATCGTCTCCGCCAAACTGCATGTTGCAGCCGTATCTCTGGAACAGCTCGTAGAAATCGTAGCTCTGCATCAGCATGTAGTTAAATTCCAAAAAGCTCAGTCCTTTTTCCATTCTCTGCTTGTAGCATTCTGCACGCAGCATGTTATTCACAGAAAAATGCGGTCCGATCTCCCTTAAAAATTCAATATAATTGAGATCAAGGAGCCACTCGGCATTATTGACCATCATGGCTTTTCCCTCGGAAAAGTCAATAAAGCGGCTCATCTGCTTTTTAAAGCAGTCACAGTTATGCTGGATGGTCTCCTTTGTCATCATGCTGCGCATATCGCTTCTGCCGGAAGGATCGCCGATCATTCCCGTTCCGCCGCCAAGCAGTGCGATCGGCTTATTTCCCGCCATCTGAAGACGTTTCATCAGGCAGAGAGCCATAAAGTGTCCTACATGCAGAGAATCTGCTGTGGGGTCAAAGCCGATGTAAAAGGTTGCCTTTCCGTTATTGATCAGTTCCTTAATTTCTTCCTCATCTGTAAGCTGAGCCAAAAGGCCTCTTGCTTTTAATTCATCAAAAATCGTCATTTCCTAATCCCTCTTTTCTTTTAATTCCCTGCGGCCGGAATATTTGCACACCGCTATATCCATCCTGTATTTTTCCTATCGTTCCTCACGGAAATAATTCAGTCCAAGAGCTGCCGGAAGATTGATCCTTCCAGATTTCCGCATGGAGCTGATCACCAGAACAAGAGCCGTCATCAAAAACGGAAGCATATCATAAAACGCAACCGGGAAGGGCAGCACGCTCTGGGGTATATAATATTTTAACACTCTGAGCGCTCCAAACACAAAGGAACCAAGAATTGCATAAGCAGGCTGCCAGTTTGCAAATATAACTAACGCTACCGCAATCCATCCAAGTCCGCCTACATTGTCGCTGATCCATACGCCGCCATTGATGATCATGGAGCAATACACACCGCCAATTCCGCAGATGGCACCGCCTAAAACAATATTGGCATATTTTACTCCTGTTACCTTAATTCCCGCCGCGTCAGCCGCACCCGGATTTTCTCCCACTGCCTTCACGTTCAGGCCTGTCTTGGTTCTGTTCAAATAATAGCCGCAGACCAGTGCGATCACAATACCGATATACACGAAGGGACTGTAAGAGAAAAGCAGCTCTCCCACTATAGGAAGATCGCTGAGTCCCGGAATATGAATTCCCCTCATGGCAGCCGTGATCTTTTCCGGAAGCTTTAAGGTTCCCTCCGGTGTTTTATTCAAAACAAAAATTCCAATAAAATTGGCAAGTCCAATCCCGAAGATCGTCAGCGTCAGGCCGGTCACATTCTGGTTTGCCATAAAGGTTACCGTAAGCACCGCATAGATCAGTGCGCTCAGCGCTCCAGCAAGTGCTGCCACCAGAAGGGCCAGTACAAAGTTATCCGTATAATACCCTGCCATAAAGCCTGCGCATGCACCAATGGACATCATTCCTTCCACGCCCAGATTTAAGTGCCCGGTCTTTTCCGTCAGGATTTCCCCTACCGTTCCAAAAAGAAGAGGCGTCCCGGCGCCTACTGCCGCAACTAAAAATTTAATGATCATATCCATTTTCAGGCCTCCTTTCCTTCTGAAGCTTCTATTTTCTGCTTACGCCGAAATGTAAAGCGATACCTTACAAAAAATTCACAGCCCAGAATGAAAAACAGGATGATTCCCTGCAGCACATCCGCACAGTCCGTAGAAAGTCCAAAGCTGGACTGGATCACGCTGCTCCCCTTTTCCAGAACGCTGAACAAAAAGGAAACGATCAAAATGGAAAAAGGATTAAGCTGTGCCAGCCATGCCACGATAATGGCTGTAAATCCAACGCCTCCGGCTACAGAAGTGGTTAAGGTGATATCCGAACCGGTTGCCTGGATCATTCCTGCCAGTCCGCAGATCCCTCCACTGAAAAACATGGTTCTGAGAACAATCTTTTTCACGTTCATTCCCGCATATCTTGCAGTATCCTGACTTTCTCCCACTACGCTGATCTCATATCCCTGCTTGGTATACTTTAAATACACAAACAGAACTACAACAAGGATCAGGGCGATCAGCCAGCCAAACTGGATCCCAAAGAGCTTATCCAGGGAAGCATTCTTGTCAAATCTTGCGATCTTGGGAAAGCCCTGGGCACTGGGATCCATCCAGGGGCCGTCCCTTAAATAGGATACAATATGAAGTGCAATATAATTCAGCATCAATGTAAACAGCGTTTCATTTGTGTTGTACTTCACCTTAAAGACCGCCGGTAAAAGCCCCCACAGGCCGCCGCCTAAAAAGCCTGCCAGAAACATAATGATCACCAAAAGCACATGGTTCATGCCTGAGCAGAACAGTGCAAAGAAGGTCGCACAGGTGGCGCCGAAAATGATCTGCCCCTCTGCTCCGATATTCCAGAATTTCATTTTAAAGGCAAGGGTCACTCCGAGAGAGCTGATCAGCAGAGGGATCATGATCTTAATAGTTCCCTGAAATGCCATCACGCTTCTGCAAGCCCCCGACAGGATCGTTGCATAGATCACAAAAGGATTCTGTCCCACACAGGCAATAAAGATCCCCCCTGCGATCAGGGAAAGCACCACTGCCAAAAGGCGAAGCAGCAATATTTTTTTGGAGGGAAGCTCTGCCTTCTTTTCAATACGGAGCAGCGGCTCCTTTTGCTTATATTCCGCACTGCTCATTTATGCCTCCTCCTTTCCTGTGGTATCCTCTGCGGTTTCCCCGGTCATCAGCATACCGATCTCTTCTTTTGTGGCCTTGGCCGCATCTACAATACCTGTGATCTTTCCATGGCACAGTACCATGATCCTGTCGGAAAGTTCAAGCAGAACGTCCAGATCCTCGCCGATATACATGACCGCTACGTTTTTCTTTTTCTGCTCATTTAAAAGATCATAAACCGTATAGGAGGAATTAATGTCCAGTCCTCTTACGGGATAGGCTGTAATCAGCACAGCCGGGGAAGACTCGATTTCCCTTCCCAGCAAAACCTTCTGTACATTACCGCCGCTTAACAGTCTGACCGGAGTTTCTGTCCCCGGAGTAGAAATGTCCAGCTTTTCGATCAGTCGTTCTGCCAGCTCCTTAGCAGGCTTTCTGCTGATAAACGGCCCCTTTCCCTTCTGATAGCTTTTCAGCAGCATATTGTCTGTCATTCCCATGGAAGCAACCAGTCCCATTCCCAGACGATCCTCCGGGACAAAGCTCATGCTCACGCCCTTTTCAATGATCTCCGAAGGGGTCTTGCCAAGGAGGTTTTCCTTATGGAACAAAATAGCTCCTTTTTGCGCCTGTAAAAGTCCTGCAATGGTTTCGCAAAGCTCCTTCTGTCCGCTTCCGGCCACTCCTGCCACTCCCAGGATCTCTCCCTTTTTGATCTCAAAGGAAATATCGTCAATGGCAACAGAACCGTCCGCCTTCTGAACGCTCAGATCCACCACCTTCAGAATGGTCTCGCAATCCGGCATCACAGGCCGTTCTATTTCCAGGCTCACCGGTCTTCCTACCATAAGCTCTGTAAGCTTTCTGGCGTCACAGGAAGCCGTATCCACCGTTTCAATACTCTTTCCTTTCCGCAGAATGGTCACTCTGTCACTGATGGAAAGCACCTCCTGCAGCTTATGTGTAATAATAATGATTGCGCAGCCCCTTGCCTTCATCTTACGCAGAATATGGAACAGCTTTTCCGTTTCCTGCGGCGTGAGCACTGCTGTAGGCTCATCCAAAATCAGGATCTCCGCCCCTTTATATAATACCTTCAAAATCTCAACGGTCTGCTTTTCTGACACGCTCATATCGCTGACGTATTTTTCCGGTTCGATTTCAAGTCCATAGGTCTCGCTGATCGCTTTGATCTTTTCGCTTGTGACCTTTGCTTTTTCTTTTTTTCCTTTGGTACCAAGGACAATGTTGTCCATTGCCCTGAATGCCTCTACCAGCTTAAAATGCTGATGGATCATTCCAATTCCCAGGTTCATGGCGTCTACAGGAGAATTGATCTTGACTGCCTGTCCGCCGATATAAATCTGACCGCCATCCGGATGGTAGATGCCGGACAGCATATTCATAAGTGTGGTCTTTCCGGAACCGTTTTCTCCAAGTAACGCCAGGATTTCTCCATATCTGACATTCAGATCAATTTCATCATTGGCTATAACCGTTCCAAATTTTTTGGTTATCTTTTTACATTCGATCGCATAGGTTTCTTTTGCCTGTTCTGCCATGCCATCCTCCCCCTGTATTATTTTATCCGGCCAATCATTAACTAGACAAAAATGGGCGGCCATTTCATGACCGCCCAATATGAAGCTTTCTCTTATTTAACTACAACGTTCTTGAAATACCAGTTCATATTTCCTGTGATATCGGAATCACTTAAGGTAGAACCTTCCTCGCCTACGGTGCTTCCGTCATTGGTCTCGATTACGCCGTCAAATACATTGAAGCCTTCTTCTGTGATCTGCTTTCTTGCAGCATCAACAGCTTCCTGGGTGCCTTCTGCGCAGATATCAGACAAAGGTGCGATATCTACAAGGCCGTCAGCCATGCCGCCGAAGTAATTTTCGCCGGTCCATGTACCGTCAATTACAGACTGTACTGCGTAGGTATAATATACGGACCAATCCCACATTACGGATGTCAGGACAGCACCCGGAGCATCCTTGGACATATCGGAGTTATATCCAACGCCCCATACGCCGTTCTGCTCTGCAACGGTCTGAGGGTTCGGTGTATCACAGTGCTGTGCGATCACATCACATCCAAGGTCAACAAGTGCCTGTGCTGCCTGTGTTTCTCCTTCGGGATCGAACCAGCTGTTTGTAACCTTTACATATACTTCACAATCAGGATTTACGGAGTAAGCGCCCATTGCAAATGCGTTGATACCGCCAGTTACCTCAGAGTTCTCCTGACCCATAGCAGCTACATAACCAAGCTTGTTGCTCTCGGTCTTCATACCTGCAGCAATTCCTGCAAGGTATCTTGCCTGATAAATTCTTCCGAAATAGTTATTGAAGTTTACGCCATTTGATTTATAGCCGGTACCATGTGAAAAGATCACATCGGGATATTCCTCTGCAAGTGCTTCACAGGTATCCATAAAACCCCAGCTTGTTGCAAAAATAATGTTGCAGCCTTCCTCTACGCACTCACGCATTGCATTTTCAATAGCGGTTGCATCAGAGTCGCTTACATTGTTCTTACGAACGATCTGGCTGTCATCCAGTCCAATGTTCTTCTGCATTCCCTGAATGCCAAGGTCATGTGTGTAAGTATATCCACTTCCCTCTGCAGGATCTGTAATGTGGATTACGCCAACCTTGATGTCTTCCTTTGCAATAGCCGGCATAACGCCTGTTGCTGCTGCTTCGCCATCTGTTGCTTCGCCATCTGCTGTTTCTTCTGCCTGTGTGCTGTCCTCGGTTTCAGCTTCCGTGGTTTCGGTTGCGGTTTCTTCCGTTGCATCTGCAGCATCTGCATTTCCGCTATTTGACGTGCTTCCGCATGCACAAAGGGAAACGACCATAGCAGATACGACGAAAAGGCTCAAAAACTTTTTCATTTCTCTCCTCCTGATTGTGTGTTTGCGCAAAAAGTATCATGACTTTCTTCCTGCGCTTTAATAAATTACCTAATTACTTTATAACAAAATGTTTTAAAGTTCAACAATTATTTTTCCCTTATGTGCCAAGGCAGCACATCCGGGTACTTACCAGGGAAGTGCTGCATTACTTTGATTTAACTGTCTTAAGTCAATGTTTTCTACCTTTTTGTCACGGAGCATCAGTTCCTTTACCGCCTCTGCAGGCGCTTTTCCTTCAAACAAAACCTGATTTACCTGCTCAATGATAGGCATGCTGACCTGATATTTTTGGGAAAGGGCATAACCTGCCTTTGCGGAATAAACGCCCTCCACCACCATCTTGACCTCTTTCATGGCCTCTTCCATGGTTGCTCCCTTGCCGATCAAAATCCCGGCTCTCCGATTGCGGGAATGCATGGACGCACAGGTCACGATCAGGTCGCCAATGCCTGTCAGGCCGTAAAAGGTTTCCAGTCTTCCGCCCATCTGAAGGCCCAGCCTTGCGATCTCTGCAATGCCCCTGGTGATCAGGGCTGCCTTGGTATTGTCTCCATAGCCAAGTCCATCGGCAATTCCGGCGGCAAGCGCCACAACATTTTTCAGGGCTGCCCCCAGTTCTATCCCCAGCACATCAGAGCTGGTATAAACACGGAACACCTGGCTCATAAAGAGGTTTTGCAGATACTCTGCGGTTTCCTTTGTTTTAGCCCCCACTACGATGGTTGTCGGAATTCCCTTTCCAACCTCTTCTGCATGGGACGGGCCGGAAAGAACCGCCACATCTGCAGCCGGGATCTCCTGTTCAATAATCTCCGAAAGCGTCATAAGCGTTTTTTCTTCAATGCCCTTTGCAACGCTTACGATCTTTTGCCCTTCCTTTATGTAAGGAGCCATTTTTGCCGCAGTGCTTCTGGTAAAGGGAGAAGGAACTGCAAGAACCAGCACATCCTTTCCGTTTATTGCTTCCTCCAGATCTGTGGTAAAGATCATATCCTCCGGCAGGATCACGCCCGGAAGCTTATCCAGCTGCTCGTGACACTCCTTCAGCATCTTGATCTCGTCTTCCATCACGGAAAAAACTGTGACCTCACAGCCATTATTGCTTAAAAGCCATGCCAGCGCCGTTCCCCAGCTTCCGGCACCGATAATTCCAACCTTTGCCATATTAGTCCCCTTTCTTTTTCTTGGTTAAATATGTTTTTCTTTCCTGCCCCTTTACAAGCCTTACAATATTTTCCCTGTGCTTATAATATGCCAGTGCTGTAAGAAGCGCTGTCAGGATATACATTTCATTTAAAATCGCCTGGGGCGCATGAAACAGGCCCATCTGGCCGCAAACAACCATCTGGATCATCAGTCCTGCATAGACAAGCAAAGACCCCAGGGACACATAATGCGTTGTCAGGAAAGCGCCAAAGAAAAGGATCACGCCTACCGGAATAAAATAAGGATGGAATGCCAGGATCAGCCCTGCTGTTGCAGCAATTCCTTTTCCTCCCTTAAAGTGCAGGTAAAACGGGAAATTGTGTCCCAAAATTGCCCCGGCCGCAGCGTACAGCTTTAAAAGATAGACCTCCCGCGGATGGGAAGCGTCAAACAGCGCCCCGCAGAGCAGGATTGCCAGGATACATTTCAGAATATCTCCTGCCAGAACAAGTAACCCTGCCTTTGTTCCCAAAACTCTGATTGTATTTGTGGTACCTGCGTTTCCGCTGCCATGCTCCCTGATATCGATCCCTTTCATTTTTCCGTAGAAAAAGGAAGTTTGAAAGAGTCCAAATACATACCCGATCAAAATACAAACAATGCGTTCCACTTTTATTTTCCCTCATTTCTTTCTCTTATGATAAACCGCAGCGGAGTTCCTCTGAACCCAAAGGCCTCCCTGATCTGGTTTTCAATATATCTGGTATAAGAAAAATGCATCAGTTCCTTATCGTTAACGAAGATCACAAAAGTCGGCGGCTTCACGCCCACCTGGGTAATGTAATAAAGGCGGAGCCGTTTGCCCTTGTCTGACGGGGGCTGCTGCATTGCCACGGCCTCACTCATGATCTCGTTCAGTACTCCTGTGGCGATCCTGAGCGAATGGTTCTCGCTTACGGTTTCAATCATTTCAAAAAGCTTCGGCAGCCTCTGCCCTGTCTGGGCAGATATAAACAGAATTTCTGCATAAGGCATATAAGAAAGGACATTTCGGATCTTGGCTGTATATTCATTGACCGTCTTGTCATTTTTTTCAATGGCATCCCATTTGTTTACAGCTATAATGACCGCCTTTCCTCTGTCATGGGCAATCCCGGCGATCTTGGCATCCTGCTCGGTTACCCCTTCCTTGGCGTCGATCAGAAGCACCACGATGTCCGCGCGTTCCACTGCGCTTACCGTTCTTACGATCATATAGTGCTCCAGTTCTTCCTTGATCTTATTTTTACGCCTGAGTCCTGCCGTGTCAATAAAAATGTATTCCTTCCCGTGATGCATCACAGGAGTATCCACTGCATCTCTTGTGGTTCCTGCAATATCAGAGACAATCAGTCTGTTTTCGCCGATCAGCTTGTTGATCAGGGATGACTTTCCTACATTGGGCTTTCCTACAATGGCCACCCGTATTCTTTCGTCCTCCTCATCCATTCCATCAAAGTCGCCGAAATAGCCGATCACCTCATCCAAAAGATCGCCGATCCCCATTTGATTTGCCGCGGAAATCGGATGAGGATCGCCAATTCCAAGATTATAGAATTCATATACATCTGCCATGTACTTTTCCAGATTATCGACTTTATTTACTACCAGGAGCACCGGCTTTGCGGATCTGCGCAGCATTTCCGCCACACGGCTGTCCGCATCCACAAGCCCCTGCTTTACGTCTACCATGAACAGGATCACATCTGCCGTGTCAATGGCGATCTGCGCCTGCTCCCGCATCTGGGAAAGGATCACATCCTTACTGTCCGGTTCAATTCCGCCGGTGTCGATCAGGGTAAACTGCTTATCCAGCCAGGACACATCTGCGTAGATCCTGTCCCTTGTGATTCCGGGCGTATCCTTTACAATGGAAATCCTCTGTCCTGCCAGCGCATTAAACAGGGTCGATTTTCCTACATTGGGTCTTCCCACAACTGCCACTATGGGCTTTTTATTCTTACTCATCTTCTATTCTCCTAAAACGGTGCTTACAAAGTCATATCCGCTTGATTTTACAATATCTATTTTTACTTGTAAAGCCTTTTCCAGCTCCGGAATCCTTACGTCATCCAGGAAAACATCCTCTCCGCTCCGCAGGATATTTTCCGGGAGCAAAAGCACCTCTCCCAGTTCCTTTCCGGAAAGCTGCCGCTTAATATCTCCTCCTGTGAGAAGTCCTGATACCGTAATCCTCTCGCCAAAAAAGTAGTTGATGATCTCATAAACATGGATCTTAAGGCCGCCGATCTGCTGCTCCATCTGCTGTGCCATCCTCAAAATATAAGGATAAGCAAGCCTTCCTGTGACCATGGAGACCTCCCTGCTTCTGGAAAGATGATCCATGCCCTTTTCTTTCCTCTGCATCATGGCATCCTCAAACTCTGTCAGCAAAAGCCTCATCATGCCTACTCCGTTTTCAAGCTGAAGATACCCGTCATAATTTTCTTCCGACGGCAGTTCTCTTTCCGCAAGAATGTACCATTCATCACTGGCCTGTACAAAATGGATCCCGTGCTGTTCCATGCAGATCTTCTGGAAGCCCTCGATCAGGTCAATGACCTGACAGGCATCCTCCTTTTCAAAGGGCTCTAAGGGGTATAGCCCCTCCCGGTATCTGGAAAGTCCTACTGGAACCACGGATACGCTTTCTAACACCGGAATATATTCCATCAGCTTTTGAATGCTGAATTCCAGTTCCTTCCCGTCATTGATCCCCTTGCACAAAACGATCTGACCGTTCATGGTAATCCCTGCCCGGTACAGCTTGTCAACCTTTTTCAGGGCTTCTCCCGCAAAGCGGTTATTTAACATTTTGCATCTCAGCTCCGGGTTCATGGTCTGAAAGGACACATTGATGGGCGACAAATGATATTTGATGATCCGGTCAAGATCGTGGTCTGACATGTTGGTAAGGGTCACATAATTGCCCTGCAGAAAGGAAAGCCTGGAATCGTCATCCTTAAAATAAAGCGTTTCCCGCATTCCTTTTGGCATCTGGTCAATAAAGCAGAAAATGCATTTATTATGGCAGGATCTGTAGTCATCCATAAGACCGTTTTCAAACACAATGCCCAGATCCTCATCCTCGTCCTTATCCACCTGCAGAAGCCACTGCTCTCCATCCGGCTTTTCCACCAGCACCTCAAGATATTCATTTTCCACATAATACTGATAGTCAAAGATATCCGTGATCTCTTCGTCATTTATGGCAAGAAGCCTGTCGCCCTTTGTGATCTCAAGTTCTTCTGCAATACTGCCCGGCTCAACCTTCTCTATTAAATGTCCCTTTTCTTTTTTCTTCATTATTTCTAGTTCCTTCCATACCAGTCTATTTTACAAGAATTTCCTTGACGTGTCACTAGCATAATGATATAAAATAAATTGGTATTTAACTACATTTTACTTCGGAGGTTGTCATGCCTAATTTATCAGAACTGGAGGCTGCTATTCCGGTAGCTCCCCTAAAGCTTATCGTTTTAGACTCTGCCATGAAGCTTGGCCAGAGTGTCAACAATCACCTGGTTCATTTCAGACGGGACGTCAAAAACATTGTCAAAAACGATCCTGCTTTTGAGGGATATGTGTCCGATAATTTTATTGTAGATGCCTCCTGTTGCCGCTTCGGTTCCGGTGAAGGCAAGGCTGTCATTTCCGAATCCGTCCGTGGAAAAGATCTCTTTATTCTTGTAGATGTTTGTAATCACAGTATTCCCTATACCATGAATGGTTATATCAATTATAAATCTCCTGACGATCATTATCAGGATTTAAAACGTATTATTGCCGCTGTCAACGGAAAAGCACACAGAATCAATGTGATCATGCCCTTTTTGTACGAGGGGCGCCAGCATAAGAGAAACGGCCGGGAATCCCTTGACTGCGCTTACGCCATTGAGGAACTGAGCAATATGGGCGTTTCTAATTTTATCACCTTTGATGCCCATGATCCCCGGGTGCAGAACGCAGAGCCTTTGTGCGGTTTTGACAACTTCACTCCTCCCTATCAGTTTATCCGTGCGCTTCTCCACACGGAAACAAACCTTTTGATCGACAAGGAGCATCTGATCGTAATCAGTCCTGACGAGGGCGCTCTTGACAGAGCCGTGTATTTTGCGAACGTTCTTGGTGTTGACACTGGAATGTTCTATAAGCGCCGGGACTATTCCACCGTTGTCAACGGAAAAAATCCCATTGTTGCCCATGAGTTTCTCGGAGACAACATTGACGGTAAGGATGTCATTATCATTGACGATATGATTTCTTCCGGCGGAAGCATGATCGATACTGCAAAGCAGTTAAAGGAAATGAATGCAAAGCATGTTTACATCTGCTGTACCTTTGGTCTGTTTACTGATGGACTGGATCGTTTTGATGAAGCCTACGAGAAGTGCTACTTCGACAAGGTGATCACCACCAACCTGACTTATCAGATCCCTGAGCTGAAGCTCCGCCCCTACTATGTAGAAGCAGATATGAGCAAGTTCCTGGCTTCCATCATTGATTTTATGAACCACGATTCTTCTATGTCCAACGTATATACTCCAACGGAAAAGATCCATGAGATCCTGGCCAAGTACAATAACCGGGATGAGGATATTCAGTTTTAAATTTTCTTATGTAGTAAAAGAGCCGGCACCTTATTGTGCCGACTCTTTTTTTATAGAAAACTACCGTTACAATTTGTCTATTTGATTTCTGTCAGCAGTGGGAAGGTCAGGTTCACCTTAAACAGATCCCCGTCTACTGCGATCTCAAATTTTCCCTTCTGGATTTCCGTCAGGTTCTTGGCAATGGAAAGTCCCAGTCCGCTTCCTTCTGTTGTCCTGGATTCATCCCCTCTTATAAACCGCTCCGTCAGTTCACTTGCCTGAACCTTCAAAGGCTTCTCAGAAATATTTTTGATAGAAAGTCTGACATACTGCTCCTTTTGGTCATCTGCCAAAAGCTCCAGGTCTATATAAACCCTGGTTCCCTCAAGGGCATATTTGCAGATGTTGTTAAACAAGTTCTCAACCACCCGCCAGATCCGCCTGCTGTCTGCCAGGATGCAGATCACATTCTGAGGCGTTCTGAGTACAGGGATCAGCGCCTTTTCCCCAAACTTCTCGGAAAACTCTCCTATGGTCTGATTTAAAAGCTCCACAAGATTGATCTTTTCCCATTGCAGGACAATGTTCCCTGAGGAGATCTTGGAGGCTTCCACCAGATCATCCGTAAGCTGTTTGAGCCTCTGGCTCTTTGTGTCAAGCACCTCAATGTATTCCCGTATTTTGGGATCGCTTATATTCTCTCTCTTGATCAGATCCACATAATTGATAATGGAGGTGAGAGGCGTCTTGATGTCATGGGAAACGTTAGTGATCAGATCTGCCTTCAACCGTTCATCCTTCATACTGGTTTCCACTGCTGCGCGCACGCTGTCTCCAATGTGGTTCACTGCTCTTGCCATCACCAGATCATCGCCATACATTCCCTGTTCTTCGATCTTCTGCTCCAGATCGCCTTCATTGATCTTGCGGATGCCGTAAAGGATCTTTTTCCTGGAAACCGCTGACCGATAAAGTATGGCACCGCATATCCCATCAAACAAAAGCAGAAGCAGGAATATCAAGATCTTTGACGCTTTCCCTCCGTCTCCAAACAAAAGCGATAGGAACAGGCCGTTAAGCAGGACAAACACTCCAAAGGGAAGCCATACCCGAAGCACAGCGCCTCCGTTTGCATAAAGCCCTCCGATCCATTTTATCAGCCTTTGACCGCCCTTTCTTAAAAGACTGTTCTTCCACAGGGTTCCCGCCTTCCATCTCCGCACAAAGCTGAAATAAAAGAAGGAAATGAATAGGCTGATCAGAAATGCTGCACAGGCCGTCAGAAGAAGAATTACGCTGTCCCTGGTCTCCCCTGTGATCTCATTTGCCAAAAGACCTCCTGCCTTTGCAAGGAGCACTTTGATCCCACAGGCCAGCAGGATCATTACCTCTGTAAAAATCCGATCCTCCTTATGCAGCCTTATGATAAGTTCACCGGTTTCCTTTTGCCCTGCAACGCCCTCCTGTTTTGTCAGAAGCACCATAAGCAGTACATAAAGCAGTGCAAAGAAAACAGCGCCTCCCACATACTGGATCCTATTGGGCACATACCGTTCAAATTCCCCATTCCCCTTGGAAAAATTATCCTTAACAGGATAGGAAAGGTCTACCCCGATCATTACCTGGGTATCCTCCGGATAAGCGTATTCATATCCGTTCAGAACATAGCGGAGGGTAGCTTCCTCGATTTTGGTATTGGTATCATACTTCATTCCGGCCGGATCATAATACACATACTTTCCGCAGACAGCTGCAAGCTGCTTTTTCAGCGCCTGAAGCTCTTTGCTTTTCGTGTTCATATTCGTGTAAACGATCACCTGGTCTCCAATGGTCTTGCGGATAAAGTAAACCACATTGCTTTTTCCTGCGCCATAAAGTTCCTGGTATTTTAGATATTCCTCATAATTCGTAGCAAGATCGTCTGCCGCCTTGGTCAGATGGCTGCACAGATCATAGTATTCCTCCCAGTCAGCCACATAATCTTCAATGTTTTTGCCCTCCACCGTATGATACCGGTTTTTAAGGATTGTGGCGGTGCAGTCCTCCCTGCCGGATCCACCTTCCATAAGGCTGTTGCCGGATACATCTTTTACTTTCACTGCCCCTTCCAGGTCGGAATTCAGATAACTGACCGTTCCCCCATTATAAACTCCTGCATTTAAGTTCACATAAGTGATCCTGTTATTCTGCTGCAGAAACTGATCTGCCTGCTGTGCCGTCATGGCAACCTCAGAATACTCAAAGCCGTTCTGAGACCACTTGATCAGATCATCCAGATAATAATCTGCCGTAATATATTCCAACGGAAGACCGCTGTATCTTCCGGCAAAGGCAGTCACATCCACTACCTTTTTGGTGTCAAACTCACCCTCTGTTTCCATCTGCCCTCTGATCGCTCCAAAGCAGATGATGTCCGTAATACTGTTTCCCAGGATCTGATCAAAAGCACCGGATTCCTCAAAGCCGCTTCCGCTTCCCTCTCCGTCCAGCCGATACAGCATGGTTCCCTTCTTTGTGTCCACTGCGACATAAGAGCATACAAGCACGACTACTGCAAGAACTGCCGCTGCCACAAGGGAAATATGCAAAAGGATATGCAGCAGAACATTTCCCTTTCTGGTACTGTTTCTTTTCTTTTGCTTTTTTTCCGTTTCCATTTCGGATCAACCTTTCCTACTGTTTTTCAATCTTGTAGCCTACCCCCCAGACCACTTTCAAATACCTTGGCTCCTTTGGGTTGATTTCAATTTTTTCCCTGATATGGCGAATATGGACAGCTACCGTATTATCTGCACCGATCGCTTCCTCATTCCAGATGTTTTCATAAATCTGGTCAATGGAAAAGACCTTTCCCTGATTTTTTACAAGAAGAAGCAGGATATTATACTCGATGGGCGTCAACTTTACGCTTTCGCCATCCACGGTGACCTCCTTGGTCTCATCATTGATGCACAAGCCTCCTGCTTTGAAAAGGGCATTGTTGTCAACATTCAGGTTTCCAAGCTGTGTATATCTTCTGAGATTGGATTTTACCCTTGCCACAAGCTCTAAAGGATTGAAGGGCTTGGTCACATAATCGTCTGCCCCGATGTTCAGTCCCAGGATTTTGTCTGTATCCTCCGACTTTGCAGAAAGGAAAATGATCGGAATGCTGCTGTACTCCCTGATCTTCAAAGTGGCATGGATTCCGTCCAGCTTCGGCATCATAATATCAATGATCAGGAGCTGAACGTTCTGCTCCTTTAACATTTTGATCGCCTGCTCCCCGTCATAGGCCTTAAAAACCTGAAATCCTTCCTGGTTTAAATAGATCTCAATGGCATCCACTATTTCCTTATCGTCATCGCATACTAAAATATTCGTCATGGTAAGCTCCTTTTGATAGTTTAAGTAAACCATATAAATGTTAAGTGTTCCTTACGGAAAAAGTTAAGACTTTCTTAATTCCATAAATGCGCCCAGATTTCCCCGCTTTCCATTGCTTGCCCTGTGGGAAAACAAAAGCTCCCTGTTGCAGCAGGTACACAGATCTGTGATCTCCAGGTGTTCTCTCTTAATCCCGCTTTCCAGAAGAACCGTTTCATTTGCCTTCCACAGATCAAGATCGTACTTTCCTTCCCGCTTCCCTTTTCGCAGCATGGCCTCTGCGGCCGCTCCAAATTCCTTATAAAACGCTTCGGCCACTTCCTCTCCGACCTCGTAGCAGTCCCCGCAGATAGACGGGCCGATGGCAGCATACACATCCTCTGCCTGTGTTCCATAAGCCTCCTTCATGGCAAGAAGGGTCTTTTGTCCCATTCTCTGCACAGTTCCCCGCCAGCCGGAATGCGAAAGCCCGATGGCTCTTTGCTTCACATCCACAAAATAAAGGGGAACGCAGTCCGCAAAAAAGGTGGCAAGGATCACGCCCTCCTCATTTGTAATCAGGCCATCCACATCCGTATAATCCAGGAGCCTGGTAACGCCTTTGCCACAGTCTTTTTGCGTTACCTTCCGCACATTTGTGGTATGGGTCTGCTTGGAGCATACGATATGATCCGGCGTTTTTCCGAAAATACCGGCGATCCTTTTAAAATTTTCATCTACTGCTTCCTTCAAGTCCCCTCTTGTATAGCTTAAATTCATGGAAGAATAAATTCCCTTGCTGGCTCCGCCAAGTCTGGTAGAAAAAAGATGATCTACCATTCCGGTCTCTTCCAGCAGAGGAAACGTCAGGTATGCGACCTCTCCGCAGGTGTTAACCTGCATGGGCAATTCTCCATTTCTTTTCCGTATCCATTCCATTCTCTTTCTTTCCCTCCTGTCACACTGTTTACATCTATATTGTTACCAGCTGCGTTTTCCCCTTCCCACTGTATAAGGGAAGGCATTTCGGTACCACCGGTACTCCTCTCCGCAGATGGCCACAACATCATAGCGCACCTGCAGATGTCTGTATTCAGGATGTTTCAAAAGAAACAGACTGCTGCATCTGCAGATCCGTTCCTGCTTTATCTGATCCACCGCTTCCTCCGGAAAACCCATTGCAGAAGTTCTGCGATACTTCACTTCCACAAACACCAGCTCATCCTTCTCTATCCCGATCAGATCGATCTCTCCCTGTCTGCAGCTAAAATGAAAGGAAAGCGTTTGAAAGCCCTGTTGTTCCAGATAGGCTGCCGCTTTCCTTTCGTATTCTGAACCTTTTTCTCTTTTATTTTGCATCTGCTCGATCCATCTTTGCCTTTATTTTATCCATGGCATCCACAAACACCAGGATTTCTGCTACCACCTCATAAAGCTCCGGAGGGATCATTTCTCCGATCTCTAACCTGGACAGAGTATCTGCCAGCTTATCATCTCTGTGAAGCGGTACATTTGCTTCTTTTGCTTTTTCAATAATTCTTTCCGCTAAAGCTCCCTTTCCGCTGGCGATCACCGTAGGTGCATTGTCCTTGGGATCATAGGAAAGGGCTACTGCCTGTTTGATCTTTTCTTTTTTTTGCTGTTCCATCCTTCCATCTCCCACATTTATCTTATCTCCACTGGCTATGCCCTGGCATCAAAGGAACGTCCGGAAAGGACCTTTACGCCGCTGCCCTTGGAAAGAATTTCTGTAACCACATTCTTTTCATCCGGAGACTGTAAAAACTCGGCCTGAAATAAATATCCTCTTTTTTGCAGTCTTTCATTCAGCATGTCAATATGAGCCTCTACCAGATCCAGCGCTGCGTCATCCTTCAAATAAAACTTGGTGGAAACCTTTTCTTCCCGCAAAGTTACATGGACATCCACACTGCCCAGGTTTTCCATATCCAGGTGAAGCAGCGCGCTCACAGCGCCATCCTTTTTTGCAAGACTTTTCTTGTTGGTATAAACAAACAGCTCTCCATTTGCATTTTGGTTCTGCATCTTAAGGGGAAGCTGGATATAAGTAAACATCTGGTTAAGCTGATGCATAAACTCCAGGTTCCCGGACAGATTGGAAACTGTTTTGGCAAGCGGTGTTCCTTCTGCCCCCGCCTCAGAAAGGGCTCTGGATAGCTGCCTGAGCTGTGTATTCATCCGTTCGTAAAGACGTTCCACACTATGCTCCTGTCCTACTTCCTCCGGTTCCAGTAAAAACCGTCCCTTCAGCTCTCCTTTCAGAATCTGTTTAAATTCCCTGCCCTCCATAAGAGAAAGAAGCTTTTCTTTCTCTGGAAGCTGCTCCTGCGTCAGCAGGCCTTGCGTCTGTTCAAAAAGCTGTTTTCCCGTGATATTGCCGGTTAAAATCTCTTTTACCAGAGAAGCTGGCGCTCCCGCCTGTCTGTATGATCTGGAAAGATTTTGCAATTCCCCTTCTGATAAGGTTTCCCTAAGTTCCTTTCCGTTTTCCTGTACCGTCTGGTTTTCGCTCTTTTCCCCGTTTTGCTGTACCACAGTCTGGTCATCCCCATCAGTAAAGCCGCTTATTTCTTCCCCGCCGGCATTTTCCTGTCCCGAAAAGATTTTCAGGATATTTTCAAAAAAGGAAATCCCCTTTTCAGGATCCTGTGTTCCAAGCATTTGTCCGATACTTTGTCCGAACCCTTCCGTAAGATCCGTTATACTGGAAAGGAGCTGATGCTCCAGATTTTGATAGTGTTCAAACTGCTGGATATTTTCAGCAGTTACAGGGATCTGCAGCTTCTGCATTCTGGAAAGCGTTTCCACAGGAGTCTGCGGATTTGCACCCATAAGTCTGTTCATCTGATACAGGGATTGTCTGTCTATGGGCAGCCCCTCCTGCATCATAGCCCGAACCATGCCTGCCATATTCCCGTTCTGAGGCAGCCCTGCTTCCCGAAGCGCTTTAAGCACATTGGGATCACTGCTGGTATTTTCAAAGAGAGGGGATAACAAAATCTTATTCCCACTATTGTTTTTAATCTGAAAGGTAAGAAGCTGGCCAGGCTGAGGCATCATGCCTCCATCTACCTGCGCTTTCAGAACCTGATTTTTTCCGATAGACAAAAGAACCTCTTCCCCAAGAAGCTTTAAAACCTCTCCTGCCACGGTCTGCCCCTGGCCTTTGCTCATAATGGTCTCCATTCCATTGCGAAGACTTTGCTCTAAGGCAGCATTTCCCTCTGTCATTCCTGTTTCTGTATAGGTTTGGTTGATCTGGCCGATCAGAGAAGATAAATTCATGTTTTCTCCTGTTCTTGCATCCTTCCGCTTCTAGGGCTGCAATAGGTACGATTACAGTAGATTTTTCAGAAAGCTTCTGCGGTGGATAGGGGTAGGGCCATATTTTTTCAGTGCTTCTAAATGCGCCGCTGCTCCATATCCCTTGTTGGAGGCAAAACCGTATTCCGGATAAATCTCATCATACTGCACCATCAGCCTGTCCCTTGTTACCTTGGCAATGATGCTTGCCGCTGCGATGGAAACGCTTTTGGCGTCTCCCTTGATAATGGGAACCTGCCTGATCTCCACACCAGGGATGGTTACGGCATCATTCAATAAGAGATCCGGCTCTTTCTCCAGTTTCCCGATGGCCTGGCGCATGGCTTCATAGGTAGCCTGCAAAATATTAATCTCGTCAATTCTTTCCGGCGAGACAAAGCCAAGTCCTGTGGAAACCGCATTTTCCATAATCACCTCATAAAGCTCTTCTCTCTTTTTTTCGGAGAGCTGCTTGGAATCATTTAGGTATAAAATCCGGCAGTCTCTTGGCAGAATCACGGCTCCCGCTACAACAGGGCCTGCAAGAGGGCCTCTTCCCACCTCGTCTATTCCGCAGATATAAGAAAAGGAAGCATATTTCCGCTCATATTCCTTCATTTTTTCTGTGCGCAAAAGCTCCTTTTCATAATCCAGACGCCTTTTTTTCGCTTTGTTTATAAGAGCCTGTACACCGGCTCTTTCATCTTTTTCATGGGCAGCGATAAAAGCAGGCAGCTCGTCTACGCTGGCTGCCTGCAAAATTTCCCTGATTTCACCGATCTTTTGTTCCATTTTCTTTTCCTCATTCTGCAAACGCTTTCTTCGTTTACTGATGCTTGATCATTCCCATTTTGGAAAAAGGCCAGATCCTCATCCAGGCTTTCCCCACAAACTCCTCCCGGTGAATATTTCCTACCACGGGATCTCTGCTGTCAGAGCTGTTATTGCGGTTATCCCCCAGAACAAAATATTCGTCTTCTCCCAGGGTAATCGGCTCATACGCCCTGCCTGGATCTGCAATCACTTCCTTGCCATAGTTTTCTTCCAGCGGCGCACCGTCAATAAAAATGGTTCCCTCTTCGTCAATATAAACGGTTTCCCCGGGCAGACCGATGATCCTCTTAATGTAGTAGGTCTTTTCAGCATACCGGAAAGGAAATACAATAATGTCAAAACGCTGCGGGTCATGAAATCGGTAGGAGATTTTGTCCACGATCAGATTATCTCCATCACTGAGCATAGGCTCCATAGAACTTCCAATGACCATTGTTCTCTGTCCTACATAGGTGACCACCAGAAAGGTCATAACAAGAACCGCCAGCAAATATAAACTTGTACTTAAAATATCCTTTAATCTCTTATTCACTTCCACTCCTCCGGATCCTCTAACGTAATCCTGCCGATCTTTCCACTTCTGAATTCTTCCATGATCATACCGGCTGCCCTCATCACATCAGGTTCTCCTCCCTTACCGAGGCATTTTCTTGCAAGCGCCGCCTCTTCCAGCATTCTGTAAGGATCCTCTATCTCTGCTACAGGATAACGCTCTGCAAGCAAAAGAGGATATTTCCTCTTCAAATAGCCAAGCAGCGTTACTGCCAGTTCATCCGCATGAAGGATCTCGTCATTGATTGAACCGATCAAAGCCAGCTTTTCTCCCACCATCTGATCCTCAAACTTAGGCCACAAAATCCCCGGAGTATCCAAAAGCTCCAGGCTTTTATTCAGGCGGATCCACTGCTTTCCCTTGGTAACCCCCGGTTTATTTCCGGTCTTTGCACAGGCTTTTCCCGCCAGGGCATTGATAAAGGTGGACTTTCCCACATTGGGAATTCCTGCTACCATTGCCCTTATGGGCCTGTTTTTAATCCCCCTGCGCTTATCTCTTTCTATCTTTTCCTTACAGGCTTCCAGCACCAGGGACTGAATATTACGCACGCCGGCCCCTGTCCTTGAGTTGACCTCCAGTGTAAAAAATCCTTTTTCCTTAAAATAATCCATCCATCTGGCATTTACGGAAGGGTCTGCAAGATCCGCTTTATTTAAAAGAATGATCCTTGCCTTATTCTTTCCAAGCTCATCAATATCTGGATTTCTGCTGCTCATAGGAATGCGGGCATCTACCAGTTCTATTACAAGATCCACCAGGGAGATATTCTCCTGCATCATTCTCCTGGCCTTCGTCATATGTCCCGGATACCACTGATAATTCATAATTCCTCTCATTCTGCCGTGGCTGCGGGTTATTTTACAAAGCCAAGCTTCTCCTCGGCTCCTCCCATATAAAACCATGCTTTCCCGGCAATGTCGCCTTTTTTCACAGCGCCGATATTGCCGGAACGGCTGTCCTCGCTGTTATTTCTATTGTCACCTAAAACAAAGTATTCATCGCTGCCCAGTGTGATCTCATTTTCCGCAATTCCGGCATCTGCGATTTTATCGTAAAATTCCTCTTCCTCCAGAAGTTCTCCATTTACATACACATAACCGCCTATGATCTGGATTTTTTCTCCCGGCAGGCCAATGATCCTTTTCAGGTAATAATGAGAATTTTTATTTCCGTTAGGAAGGAAAACCACCACATCCCCTCTCCTTGGAGAAAACAGCTTATAGATAAACCGGTTGACCAAAACCTCCTGGCCGTTTTGAAGGGACGGCTCCATGGAAACGCCGATCACACTGATCTTCATTCCCACCAAAAAAACGATCACAAAGGCAAGCAGGACAGCCGCAATGCAATAAAAAACTTCAGCGGCGATCTCATGAATCATTTCCTTGCTTATTTTTTTCTTTTTCTCATAAAAAGTTAAGCCCTTGTGCTTCGCCATCCGGTCTCATTCCTTTCCATACTTTTTTATTCTATCATATTTTATTTCATAAAAAAAGGAGAAAAAAAATGCGGGCTTAAAAAGCCCGCACCAAAATCTCAGATTTATTTTACAACTTCTTTTACTTTAGCCTTCTTACCAACACGGCTTCTTAAGTAGTTCAGCTTAGCTCTTCTGACTTTACCCTTGCGAACCACTTCGATCTTCTCTACGTTAGGAGAATATAAAGGCCAAGTCTTTTCTACGCCTACGCCGTTAGAAGCCTTTCTTACGGTAAAGGTTGCTCTTGCGCCGGTTCCCTGTCTCTTTAAAACGGTTCCTTCAAAGACCTGGATTCTTTCACGGTTTCCTTCCTTGATCTTACCGTATACCTTTACGGTATCGCCTACGTTAAATTCTGCAACTTCCTTAAGCTGTGCATCTTCAATGCTCTTAATGATCTCGTTCATTTTCCTTTTCCTTTCTTCCTATAGATGTTCTTAATACATACCGTAACAGAGGACCATCACAATTCACAACATTAATAATTTATCACATTCTTCTAGTGATTGCAAGTGTTATTTTCTTTCTTTTTCAGCTTTCGGAGCGCGTTTTTTCTTGCCCGCTCCTCTCTTTTTTTCTTCTTAATAAAATACTCCTGATTCGCCGCAGCCCACTTTTCATACAGGTCAGGTCTAAGCCTTCTCGTTCTTTCCAGGGACTGTTCCAGCCTCCATTCATCCACCTTTTCATGATCTCCCGAAAGCAGCACTGCAGGCACCTGCTTTTCCATCCATATTTCCGGTCTGGAATACTGCGGATATTCCAGAAGATCATTGCTGAAGCTTTCTGTTTCCCCTGACTGCTCATTGCTAAGCACTCCCGGAACCATTCTGGATATGGCGTCCATCATAACCATGGCCGGAAGCTCTCCTCCCGTCAGGACATAATCTCCTATGGATACATAATCCGTCACGATCTGCTCTAAGACTCTTTCGTCAATCCCTTCATAGTGGCCGCAAAGAAAAATCAGGTCTTCCTCCCTGGCAAATTCCTTTGCCATTTGCTGCTGAAAGGTTTTTCCCTGGGGCGTCACATAGATTACTCTGGCCTTCTGACCCTTTCTTCCGCTTTCTGCAATCCTCTGTACGATCGCATGGTAGCAGTCATATACCGGCTGAGCCTGCATAAGCATGCCCGCTCCTCCGCCGTAGGGATAATCATCTACCTTCTTATGCTTGTCAAGGGTATAATCTCTGATATTAACGGCTTCCAGTGAAAGGATCCCTGAGGCCATGGCTCTTCCGATAATGCTGGTATCCATGCCGCTTCTTATCATTTCCGGAAATAATGTCATCACATGAAAATTCATCTGCCGCCTATATTCCTTTCAGTTCTTGTGTTCGTCCAAAAGTCCCTCAAGGACATGGATCTTCATTTCCTGCGCCTGCAGATCTACTGATAAAACGCACTCCCTGATCGCAGGCAGCAGCAGTTCTCTCCCATCCGAAAGAGCAATCACATAAACATCATTTGCCCCTGTCTCGAGCACATCCACAAGTTTTCCTTCCAGCTTATTCTCGTCATCGCTTACATGAAGTCCGATAAGATCCGCAATAAAATACTCATCCTTATTCAGCTTAACGGCATTTTCCCTTGTGACCATCAGGCTGCTTCCCTTATAAGCCAGCACATCGTTTATATTATCTATTCCTTTAAATTTAAGGATCACATACTGTTTAAAAAACTTTACGTTCTCGATCCCGATCTTTCTTTTTTCTTTTCCGTTGTCCAGAATAACTTCTTTCAGCTTCTTAAATCTTGCCGCGTCATCCGTTGTGGGAAAGACCTTTACTTCCCCTTTGATGCCGTGTGTCTGTGTAATGATGCCTACCTTCAGTAATGCTTCCATTTTCCTCCTTACAGCCGCAAAAAAGGGATGCTGATGCAGCAAAAAGCCGCCCGGCATCCCTTTGCATGAACCTGTCCTAGACGATTTCCACGTCTACTCTCTGGTTATCCTTAGATGATGCTGCCTTTACAACAGAGCGGATCGCCTTTGCAATTCTTCCCTGCTTTCCGATCACTTTTCCCATGTCGGATGCAGCAACATGAAGCTCAAGGGTAATATGTTTCCCTTCTTCCTTCTGAGTTACAACGACCTCATCAGGATGCTCAACAAGTGCCTTTGCAATTACTTCTACTAATTCCTTCATCGTACACCTCCAAACGAGCCGTCAGCCACAATTACTTCTCAATGCCTGCCTGCTTGAAAATCTTGCTGACAACTTCTGTGGGCTGTGCGCCGTTTGCAAGCCACTTCTTAGCCAGTTCCTCATTTACCTTAAAGGTACTGGGGTCTGTGTTGGGATCATAGGTTCCGATTTCCTCGATAAATCTTCCATCTCTGGGAGATCTGGAATCTGAAACAACGATTCTATAGAAAGGAGCCTTCTTCTGTCCCATTCTTCTTAATCTGATTTTTACTGCCATTTTTTTCACCTCCGTATTTTTGTTATATTTTGAATAGAAATCTTGTTCCTCTGGAACGGATTTCTCATTTCAACATGGTTTTAAAAAGGGAATTTCATACCGCCAAAGCCGCCTCTGCCTCTTTTGCCCCCAAACATTCCGGGCATCTGCTTCATCATTTTCTGGCTCTGTTCAAACTGCTTTACAAAGCGGTTTACTACGGCAATATCCACACCCGCTCCCTTTGCGATCCTTCCCTTTCGGCTTAAGTTTAAAAGCTTGGGATTTTCACGCTCCTTAGGGGTCATGCTCAGGATGATGGCTTCTGTTCTGGCAAGCTGCTTTTCATCCACCATGCCTTCCAGATTTCCCATCTGTTTTCCCATTCCCAGCATTCCCAGAATGCTTCCGATACCGCCCATTGATTTCATCTGCTTCATGCTTTCCAGGTAGTCGTTAAAATCAAACTTGCCTTTCTTCATGCGGGAAGCCATTTCCTTCCCCTTCGCTTCATCAATATCAATGTTCTCCTGTGCTTTTTCAATCAGGGAAAGCACATCTCCCATTCCCAGTATACGGCTTGCCATTCTGTCCGGATAAAACTGTTCCAGGTCAGAAAGCTTCTCTCCCATACCTACATACAGGATCGGCTTTCCGGTTACTGCCTTTACGGATAATGCGGCACCGCCTCTGGTATCTCCATCCATTTTGGAAAGGATCACTCCGTCAATACCGATCTTATCGTCAAATTCCTTGGCTACCGTAACAGCATCCTGTCCGGTCATGGCATCTACTACCAGAAGGCTCTGATGCACCTCTACCTGGGATTTGATCTGGATAAGCTCACTCATCATGTCTTCATCTATATGAAGTCGGCCTGCGGTATCCAGTATCACAACATTATGGCCGTTCTTTTTTGCATGCTCAATGGCTGCCTTTGCAATATCAACAGGGCTGTGGTTCTCCCCCATGGAAAACACATCTACCTGCTGTTTTTCTCCGTTGATCTGTAACTGCTTGATTGCCGCCGGTCTGTATACATCGCAGGCAACTAACAGAGGCTTTTTCCCTTTTTGCTTCAGCTTTCCTGCAATCTTGGCTGTGGTGGTGGTTTTACCTGCACCCTGAAGACCGCACATCATAATGGTGGTAATGGCCTTTCCCGGCTGCATCTTTATTTCGGTTGTCTCCGAGCCCATGAGCGAGATCATTTCCTCATGAACGATCTTGATCACCATCTGTCCCGGATTAAGGCCGTTCATCACATCTGCGCCTACGGCCCGCTCTTCCACTGCCTTTATAAACTGCTTTACAACCTTAAAATTTACGTCTGCTTCCAGAAGTGCAAGCTTTACTTCCCTAAGGGCTGTCTTTACATCCTCCTCAGTCAGTCTTCCCTTGCTTCGCAGATTTTTAAACACATTTTGAAGTTTGTCCGTCAGGCTCTCAAATGCCATGTGTTAAAGCTCCTCTAATATCTGATTGGACAAGGCGGTCACTGCAGCCTGCAGTTCCTCCCGGGTCATTTCCGTCTGTCTGGTAAGCTCTCCTAATTCTTTGATCTGATCTCTTATCCGCATAAAGCGTTCTACCAGATGCAGCTTATCCTCGTATTCCTGTAAAAGGCGGTCGCACCGTCTTTTCAGATCATGCACGCCCTGTCTGGAAATTCCGTTTTCCTGTGCGATCTCTGCCAGCGAAAGATCGTTATAGACCACATCTTCGTATATTTTCTTTTGATGTTCTGTGAGCAGTTCCCCATAAAAATCATATAAAAGACCCTGCTCTACGATTCTTTCCATTTGCAATCACCTATGAGATCATACTATAAACAAAAATAACTGTCAAGTGTTTTTCCTTGACAGTTATCAGAAATTTTCCGCATCACTTTCCGACGGCAGGTATCCAAGCTGTTTCTTGTAAGCCCTGCTGAAGGTGGAATAATCCCGGAACCCGCATTCTACGCTGGCAATGGTAGCGGGCGTTCCCTGCAGAAGCTTTTTCCTTGCTGCCAGAATCCTCTTTTCCAGAATATACTGGTGCATGGAATAGCCTGTTTCCTCCTTGAACTTGCGCATCATGTGATACTTGCTCAGATAAAATCTTCCGGCCAGGGCCTCAATGCTCAGATCCTTTGCAAGATTTTCGTTAATATAATGGATCATTTCCACGATCTTCTGATCGTATCTTGCCGTCTTATGAAAAACCTCCGGGCTTTGAATGCAGGCTCTGTTTAACTCAATGAGGAACTTCAAAAACAGGATCCTGCAGTACATTTCCCGCCCATAGGCCTCCTCCTGCATGACCTGTTCCAGAAGCTTTACCGTTTCAAACAGCATTCTGCTCTCCTCAGGCCAGAGCCTGATTACATTTCCCTGCTTTCTTGCCATATGAAAGCATTGCTCCAAGTCGCTCTTTTCTTCGGAATGCTCCTCCAGAAAGTCTGTGGAAATGTAAAACACATACCGCTCATAGGTTTCGCCCGGATCTACAAAAGGCTTATGGATCTCCCCTTTATTGACAAGGAGAATGTCATAGGGCTCCAGCTTATAGGTTTTTCCTTCAATGTGATATTCCACCCGCCCGGAAACAAACCAGATCAGCTTATGAAAATCATGATAATGATATTCATATTCCCTTGGCTCTCTGTCCTTTAGATGGAACAGCCTGAACCGCTCTGTCAGGTATCCTGTCTTAACGGAGTCCTGATAAAACGCTTCTGTTTCCTTCTCATTCTCCATACACATTCATTCCCACATTCAGATCAACGTTGCCATCAATTCCATTCACCTTTCCCTTGGAGGTATACTGCCAGATGGTGAACTCGTAAGGAAAGTAAACCGGTTCATTATAGTAAGCAAACCACTTATCATACTCTTCCAGTTCCTTTAAATCCAGCATGATCATAAAGGTTTTCAGATTTCCATAGATCATAGGCGTATAGCCTGCATTTTTGATGGTATCCAGAAACGCAAGGGCTGCTCTTGTATATTCCTCTCTTGTCATGGAGGCGGTTCTTGCCGTATCGCTTTCCACCTCCTCCAGATCCAGGACGACCGGATACTGCACCTCATAATCCTTGATCAGTTCCAGCACAAACTGGGCTTCTTCCACTGCCTCCGCTTCTGTCATCGCCTGGGTATAAAAATAAATCCCCACATCAATTCCATTTTCAGCTGCGCCTTTTATGTTTGCCTGAAAGGTCTCATCCTCCACCAGCGTGCCTTCCGAGCTTCCCCGGTAACCGGCCCTTATAAATGCGTATTCCACTCCGTCTGAAGCTACCTTTTTCCAGTTAATTTTTCCCTGGTGTTTGGAAACGTCAATCCCTTTTCTGGAGAGCACCTGATCCGTATCGTCCACATAGACAACCTCCTGGTCATCCTTCAGGATAAAATTGTCATAAACATAATCATGCTTTTTGAGGGTTTCTGATATGGGGAAAAAGGAATACTGTCCATCGGCATACACCACCACATCCTCCGGGAAGAGGCCCCGCAGCAGTTCGGAAGCGCTGCTTCCACTGCTCATCTGGCTTTTCACCTCATTTAAGATCTCCCGCTTTCCTTCTTCATTTGCGGTTTCTGATGCCTCGCTTACAAAGCTGTCTACATCTGTCTGGGTATAAATATATTTGGCGTCCCGCTCTTCATATGCACTGAGCTGGCTCATTGCCTCCTGGGCTTTATTTTTAAGCCCATAATTCTGAAGCACCAGCACAATGCAGCCCGTCAAAGCGGAAAGCGTGATCAGGCAAAAAATAATATTGGTGATCAAACTGATCCTCTGTTTTCTCCTGCTTCTTCTTCCTGTATCTGCCATTTGTTTTCCTTCCCTAATCTTTCAGGATCTTTTTTCAAATTGTATCATTATCAGGGGCTTTTTTCAACTGTACCCTTTTTCCAGATTTATGCATTTTTTTCTCAGATCTTCTCCCCGAAATAGCTTTTGTAGCCCTCTCCGTAGATTTCAGAAGCCCTGGTAATGATCATAAAGGCTCTGTCATCCTCCTCCTTTACGATCTCCTCTACCCGGGCGCTTACCGGCCGCTTGACCACACACAGGATCACCTGCTTTTTGTCCTTGCCGTAGCCGCCGCTTCCGGAAAGATGGGTGATCCCGATATTAAGCTCTGTCAGGATCCGTTTTGTAATCACCTCCTGCGCATCACTGATGATATAAATAAGCTTTGCCTCATCTCTTCCGTAAAGCACCAGATCCAGAATATAGGAGGTCACCATGGCAGAAAGCACACTGTAAAGAACCGTGTCAACATTTCCAAATACAAGGCCTCCAATACCGATCACCACTGCATCAATCATTAAGAAAAAGGTACCGGATTTCAAATAAGGTTTCTTTTGCCGCAGGCATTTTACAATCACATCCGTGCCTCCTGTGGTTCCTCCCGTTCTAAGAACAAGCCCCATTCCAAGAGCTGTCACTCCTCCTCCAAAAAAAGCAGCTAAAATCGGCTGGGTGGTTGCCGGAGAAAAATGCTTAAAATAATTGGAGAAAACAGAAACCAGCAGGATCGCATACAGTGTGGTAAGGGTAAAACCTGTGCCGAACTTTTTCCATCCAAGGACAAGGATCGGCAAATTGATCAGGAAAAAGAGCGTTCCCGTTTCCACAGGCAAAAGTCTGTTTAAGATAATGGCAAGTCCCGACACCCCTCCCGGCGCAAAATTATTCGGGTCAATAAACAGGCTGATCCCTGCGCCAAACAAAAGCGCTCCAAAAGTAATCTGTAAGTATTTCTTTAAAAAGTCTTTCATCCATTCTCCTTTCCATTTTGCATATCACAGCCTTTTCCTTGGCTTTGCTGTCCCTGAAACAAAAAAAGCCGCACACCATAGTATGCAGCTTTTTCCTGTTAAAATATTCTGTCCCCGCAGCTAGATACTGGCTCTTACAAGCTTCGGCTTATATCCGTTTTCCTCAAGGGCCTTTATAATCTGGTTTTTGTGCTCTGTTCCAAAGGCCTCCAGTGTAATCCGAAGTTCTACGGCAGCGTTTCTGTTAATGGAAACAAACTGGTTATGCTCCAGCTTAATCACATTTCCGTTCTGCTTTGCGATCACATCAGCAACATGGCTTAATTCTCCCGGTTTATCCGGAAGCAGCACGGAAACCGTAAAGATTCTGTCTCTCATCAAAAGTCCCTGCTGAACCACACTGGACATGGTGATCACATCCATATTGCCGCCGCTTAAAATCGATACCACCTTTTTGTTTTTAAAATCCAGATGCTTTAAGGCGGCCACCGTAAGCAGGCCGGAATTTTCCACTACCATTTTATGATTTTCTACCATGTCAAGGAATGCCACCACAAGCTCCTTGTCTGGGACTGTAATAATGTCATCCAGATTTTTCATAAGATACGGGAAGATCTGCGTCCCCGGCGTTTTGACAGCCGTACCGTCTGCAATGGTATTTACTTTATCTAAGGTTACTACCTTCCCCTCTTTCAGGGATGCCTGAAGACAGCTTGCCCCTTCCGGTTCCACGCCGATCACCTTGATCTTGGGATTTAACAGCTTTGCCAGGGTAGACACGCCGGTTGCCAGGCCGCCGCCGCCCACCGGAACCAGGATCACATCCACCAGTGGAAGCTCTTTAAAAATCTCCATGGCAATGGTTCCCTGTCCTGTTGCAACTGCTTTATCGTCAAAGGGATGGATAAAGGTATAGCCCTTTTCCCTTGCAAGCTCATAAGCATGCTCACAGGCCTCGTCATATACATCTCCATGCAGAACCACCTCGGCTCCGTATCCCTTTGTCCTGTTGACCTTGATCAGAGGGGTGGTGGTAGGCATTACGATAACTGCCTTGGCTCCATAGGCCTTTGCCGCATAAGCAACTCCCTGGGCATGGTTTCCTGCGGAAGCCGTGATCAGTCCCTTCTGCCTTTCCTCCTCGGTTAAGGTGCTTAATTTATAATAAGCTCCCCGGAGCTTATAGGCTCCTGTAAGCTGCATGTTTTCCGGCTTTAAATAAACCTTATTTCCAGTTTGCGTGCTGTAAAAGTCGCTGTAGATCAGCTTGGTCTCCTGGGTAACCCTTTTTACCACTTCTGATGCTTCTTCAAACTTTTCCAGTGTCAGCATTTTATCATCCATCACTCTTCATCCTCTTTTTCTACATCAAACAATGCATTTACAAATTCCTCTGCATCAAACCGCTGAAGATCGTCCAGCTTTTCACCCACTCCGATATATTTTACCGGGATCCCAAGCTCTGACTGGATGGCAATAGCGATCCCTCCTTTGCTGGTTCCGTCCATTTTCGTTAAGATGATCCCTGTAAGCTGCGCCGTTTCTCCAAACTCACGGGCCTGATTTAAGGCGTTCTGCCCCGTTGTTCCATCCAGAACGATCAGATTTTCCCGGTAGGCGTCCGGGAACTCCCGGTCAATGATCCGGTTCATCTTTTTCAGCTCTTCCATTAAATTCTTTTTGTTGTGAAGCCTTCCTGCGGTATCGCACAAAAGCACATCCACATTTCTGGCCTTAGCCGCACTTACCGCATCAAAAATCACGCTGGAAGGGTCTGCCCCCTGGGCTCCCGTGATCAGATCAGCTCCTGCCCGGTTTGCCCACTCTGTAAGCTGTTCGCAGGCAGCTGCCCGGTAAGTATCCGCAGCAGCGATCAAAACCTTTTTGCCCTGGGACCTATAAAGTCCTGCCAGCTTACCCACAGAGGTAGTTTTTCCCACGCCGTTGACGCCGATCACAAGCACCACCGATTTTTCCTGTTCAAATTCGTAGTCGGCCTCCCTTACCTTCATCTGCTCCTTGATGCTTTCAATGAGAAGCTCCTTGCAGGCTGTCGGCTCTTTGATGTGGTTTTCCTTCACCTGCTTTTTGAGCCGTTCCAGAATATCCCGGGTAGCGTTTACGCCAATATCCCCCATGATCAGGATCTCTTCCAGTTCCTCATAAAATTCCTCATCAATGGAAGAAAAACCGCTAAATACCGAGTCGATCCCGCTTACGATATTGTCTCTTGTCTTGGTCAAGCCTTCACGCAGCTTGCTAAAAAAACCTGCCATTAATCCTCTAACTCCTTATCGATCAGATTTACACTTACCAGAGTGGAAACGCCCTTTTCCTGCATGGTGATACCATAGAGTCTGTCTGCTTTTTCCATGGTGCCGCGCCTGTGTGTGATCACAATAAACTGGGTGCTCTTTGTAAGCTTATGTAAGTATTTTGCAAAACGGGCAACATTGTTTTCATCCAGCGCCGCTTCAATCTCATCCAAAAGGCAGAACGGGGAGGGCTTTAAGTTCTGGATGGCAAACAAAAGAGCGATCGCCGTAAGCGCCTTTTCCCCACCGGAAAGCTGCATCATATTCTGAAGCTTTTTGCCGGGCGGCTGTGCGATCACCCGGATGCCTGCTTCCAAAATGTCTTCGTCCTCCATCAGCTCCAGGGTTCCCTTACCGCCTCCGAAAAGCTCACGGAATACCTTGTCAAATTCCCTGCCGATCTCTGCAAATTTTTCATGGAACTGTTTGCGCATGGCGCTGTCAAGCTCTGTAATAATCCCTTCCAGCGTCTTTTCCGCTTCTACAAGATCATCATGCTGGGTTTTCAGGAACTCATAACGCTCCATCAGATTTTTATAATCTTCAATGGCATTGACATTGACATCCCCCAGCTTTTTGATCTGATCCTTTAAGGCCGTGATCTCCCTCTTCATTCCGGGCAGATCTGTCATCTCTTCGTTTCGGAGCGTCGACGCATCCGACAGGGTGATCTCATACTCATCCCACATATAGTTGATCTGGCCTTCCAGTGCATCCTGGAATTTTTCCTTCTGGGAATTCAGACGGAACACTTCCTTATCCAGTGCATTCATTCTGTCTGCAAGAGCCTCTCTGTCTGCAAAGAAATTCTTTTGCTTTGCGGACAGCTGTTCTTTTTTCTCCACATCCTCTTTCAGCTTCTTTTCTGCATCGCTTTGCGTTGTATGGGATGCGGTAATAGTTTCTTCGATCTGTGTGATCTGCTCCTGCTTGTTCTGCGTATCCTCACCACTCTTTACAATGCCCTCTAAAATCTCGGCAAGCTCGGCTTCGTATCTTGCGATCTCTCCGTCGATACGATCTACATTCTGCTGCTGGAATTCCTGCTTTTGAAGCATCTTTTCCACTTCCAGATCCCAGCCGGAAACATGAGCGGACTGTTCGGATTCCTCTGTTCTCTTTTCTTCCAGTTCTTTCTGGAGCAGACCGATCTGCTCTTCTACCTGTTTTTCTTTTTGAACGGAATCCTCTAACTCCTGCTGGATCTCATCCTTGCTCTGGTTTATCTCCCTGATCTGGTTTTCGATTTCACGCTCTTCATTTTTCAGCTCTGTAGAGCCTTCCATGGCTTCCTGCTTGCGCTCATTTGCCTTGATCACATTCAGTCTTGCCGTATTTTGTTCGATAAACTTTCTCTGAAGGGCTGCTTTATCCTCTTCAAGGGAAAGTCTCAGCTTATTTCGTTCTTCCTTGGTCTGCTCGATCTCGTTTAAGAGCCTGTCCACATCCTTCAGGTATTTTTTTACCTTTCCTTCCAGCTCCTCGATCTCGCGTCTTCTTCCCAAGAGATTACTGTTATTCTTAAACGCGCCGCCGCTGATGGCTCCGCCGGGTACCAAAAGTTCTCCTTCCAGGGTTACCATCCGGATCCCGTAATCAAACTTTCTGGCGATCTTTACTGCATTGTCAACATGATCCACAACCACGATCCTGCCCAGCATGGCCTTGGCAACATTGCGGTATTTATCCGCAATGGAAACCAGCTCGTCAGCCATTCCGAGCACGCCTTTTTCTTTCAGGGCCTCCGGGTTTTTAAACTCCTGAGGATGGGTGATGCTGGTAAGGGGCAGAAAGGTTGCGCGTCCTGCTTTTGTCTGCTTTAAAAAGCCGATCATTCTTTTGGCGGTTTCCTCGTCATCTGTGACAATATTCTGGATATTACCGCCAAGCGCCGTTTCAATGGCGGTTTCATATTTGGGCTCCACCTTGATAATATCAGCTACAACACCGATAATGCCCTTTTCCCTGTCCTTGCATTCCATGACCTTTTTTACACTGCCGCCGTAGCCGTCATAGCGTTCCGTCAGGTTCACAAGCGCCTCAAGTCTGGATTTCTCCTGATGATAGTTTACCTGGGTGTCACGGAGCTGCTTATCCTTTTCCGCCAGTGTTTCCCTCATAAGAGCAAGCTTCTCTTCCTTGCTCTCCTTCGAGGCGGTCAGATCCCTGATCTGACCGTTGATCTGCTCAAACTCCTCGTTCAGCCTTGCAAGCTCCGCTTCCTGTTCCGCTTCGTTTGACTTGATCCTGAGGATCCTTGAGGTCAGTTCAGCCTTGCGGATATTGATCTGCTCTGTCATGGTATCATAACGGCCGATCTTGGATTTAATGGTTGCTCTGGAATTCAGTGCGTCAATAATGGTATTTTTGCCGCTTTCGATCTGGTTATTCAGTTCTTCGATCCTTGACTGAATGGCAAGCAGCTTTTCTCTTGCCTCATTTCTGCTCTGTTCGATCTCTGCAACCTTGTTATCAATTACCTCTTTTTCGCCAAGGATCTTTTCCTTGTCCAGAAGCTTTGCATCCATTTCCTTCTGCACAGCTTCCTTCCGTGACCGGAAATGCTCCTCATTGCTTCTGGCTGAACGGATCTGTTCCTTCAGCACATTGATCTGCCCTTCTAACTTTCCCCGGAGCATACCGGTATCTGTCAGTGTTTCCCTGGCAGCCTCGATCTCCTCGTCAAGCTGGGCTATGGTGCTTTCTATCTGTTCATATTCTTCTTTGGTCTTTTCGTACTGTTCGGAGGTTTGGGAAAGATCATCGCTTGCAATCTCAAATTTCCCCTGGACGTCCTGCAGCTCTCTTTGCAGCCTTTCGTTTTCCAAAAGGAACATATTTACATCCAGCGTTTTCAGCTCTTCCCTCTTTTTCAGGTAAACCTTTGCCTTTTCGGATTGCTTTTCCAAAGGGCCGATCTGTTTTTCCAGCTCAGACAGAATATCATTGACTCGGACCAGATTTTGCTTTTCATCCTCTAATTTTTTCTGTGCGGCAATCTTTCTTTTTTTGAATTTTACAATTCCTGCCGCTTCGTCAAAAAGCTCTCTTCTCTCCTCCGGCTTTCCGCTCAGGATCTTATCGATCTGTCCCTGTCCGATAATGGAATAGCCTTCCTTACCGATACCGGTATCATAAAACAGTTCGTTCACATCCTTCAGTCTGCAAGGCGTACCGTTTAAAAGATACTCGCTTTCACCGGAACGGTAAATCCTTCTGGCCACCGTAACCTCATCATAGCTGGTAGCAAGCTGATGGTCGGAGTTATCCAGAGTGATCGCCACATAGGCATAGCCCAGCGGTTTTCTCATTTCGGTTCCGGCAAAAATAACATCCTGCATGGAAGCGCCACGGAGCTGCTTGATCCTTTGCTCTCCCAAAACCCAGCGGACAGCATCTGCAACATTGCTCTTACCGCTTCCGTTAGGGCCCACGATCCCCGTGATCCCATTATGAAATTTAAACACGATTTTATTGGCAAAGGATTTAAATCCATGGATCTCAATACTTTTTAAGTACATATAACACCTACTTTTCCTGTTTTCTCGCAAGCAGCACCTGATAGGCGGCCTGCTGCTGGGCAGACTTCTTGTTACGTCCCTGTCCTCTGCCCACGGTCTGGCCATCAATTCTGGCTTCTACGGTAAAGAGCTTATCATGCTCCGGCCCGCTTTCCTCCACAAGCTCATAGCTCAGCGTCTGGCCCACCTTCTGCACCTGCTCCTGAAGGATGGTCTTGCTGTCATAAAAGAGCTGTTTATTCTCCAGGTCGGAAAGAATAAATTTTTTGATAAACTGATCCGCATGTTCGATGCCTCCATCCAGATAGATGGCTCCGATCACAGCCTCCATCACATCAGAGGTAATGGAATCCCGAAGGCGTCCCCCGGTAGCTTCCTCCCCTTTGCCAAGGAGAATATAATTTCCCAGCGAAATGTCCCTGGCACAAAAAGCAAGCGCCGGTTCACATACCATTGAAGAACGCAGTCTTGTCATCTCTCCCTCGGACATTTCCGGATAGGTTTCAAAGAAAAATTTACTGGATAAAAGCTCCAGCACAGCATCTCCCAAAAACTCCAGTCTTTCATAATTTTTAAACTTATTGATCTTTTGTTCGTTTGCAAAGGAGCTGTGCGTAAGCGCCTGCTTAAGCAGCTCCTTTTTGTGGAACTCATAACCGATCTTCTTTTGTAATTCTGCTATTTTAGGCTGATTATTCGTCATTCTTTTTCACGATCCTTATGATACTCTGCATCACAAAAAAGCCCGTAACCGGGCTTTTAGTTGATTGCACTCTTAATCATGGCAACTGCTTCTTCCACATTTGTAATCTTTTCTGCTTCCTCCGCAGGAACCTCTATATCAAACACTTCCTCAATTCCCATGATAATCTGAAAAACATCCAGGGAATCGGCTCCCAAATCGTCTACAAATGTGGTTTCCATTGTGATCTCTTCCGGATCAACGTTTAAAACGTCAGCAATGATTTTCTTTAATTTTTCAAATTCCATTTTTGACTTCCTTTCTAGTTCTCTTCCATTGAGATTTTTTCTTGTATTTTTTGATTAATATTCTGTTCCGTGAAGGTAATACACTGTAAAACAGAATTCTTAATTTCAACTGCTTTGGAACTTCCGTGAGTCTTTACCACAAGTCCTTTTAATCCCAGCATGGGCGCTCCGCCGTACTGCTCCAGATCAAAGGCCTTAAGGGTCTGTTTCAGTGCGGGCTTTACAAGAAGTGCGCCGATCTTGCTTCTTAAAGAAGTCATCATACCCTCTTTCACCTTTTTGATCAGAATGCCTCCTACGCCCTCATACATTTTCAGGATCACATTACCTACAAAGGCTTCACACACAACTACATCCGCTGCGCCTGCCGGAATATCCCTGGCTTCCACACTTCCAATGAAATGAATATCAGGACAGTTCTTCAAAAGAGGAAAAGTTTCCTTTACAAGGGCATTTCCCTTTTCTTCCTCTGCGCCGATATTGACGATCGCAACTCTTGGGTTTTTAATCCCCATGACGCTTTCCATGTACACGGAACCCATTTTTGCAAACTGAACCAGATGAGAGGGTCTTGCATCCACATTGGCTCCACAGTCGATCAGAAGTGCGCAGCCTGTGGCTGTTGGAATAAGCGGTGCAAGCGGTGGTCTTTCCACCCCTTTTAATCTTCCTACGATTACCTGGCCGCCTACTAAGGTTGCCCCGGTGCTTCCTGCGGAAACGTAAGCATCACAGGTTCCTTCCTTTACAAGGTTCAGCGCCTTTACCAGGGAAGAGTCCTTCTTCTTTCGGATCGCCATAACCGGAGGCTCCGCCATTCCGATCACCTCAGTTGCATTTACAACCTCCACCTGTTCTTTATGATAGGTATATTTTGCAAGTTCACTGTTTATTAATTCTTCCGGGCCTGTAAAGAAAACCTTAACATGGCTGTTTTCATTTACGGCTTCGATCCCGCCCTTTACGATCTCATAAGGGGCATTGTCGCCTCCCATTGCATCAACAGCTACCTTAACATATTCTGCCATTTCATACCCTCCAATCAAATTCCTACTTTACTATACTAAACCACCCTATAAAAATCAAGCATATCTTTCCATTAATCCAAGGAGAGGCAGAAAGTTTCCGGAAAACAAAAAACAAGGGCCGCAGCTTACCGCTGTGACCCTTGTCACGTTCATACATTTTGAGATTGCTTACTCTACAGAGATGATTTCTTTCTTATTGTAAGAACCACACTTCTTGCATACTCTGTGAGGAGCCATCAGTGCGCCGCACTTGCTGCACTTTACGAGAGTGGGAGCGCTCATTTTCCAGTTAGCTCTTCTCTTATCTCTTCTGGCTTTTGAAGTTTTATTCTTAGGGCAAATAGACATCGTTACACCTCCTTATTCGCATTAAAGATATCTTTAATAGCCGCCATTCTCGGGTCAGGAACGAATGTATCGCATCCACACTCCCCTTCATTCAGATCATGCCCGCACACCTTGCAAATTCCTTTGCAATCCGGCTTGCACAATACCTTTACCGGCATATTGACTAAGATTTCGCTTTTCACAAGAGCCTCTACATCCAGCTCATACCCCTCCACAAAGCTCTGGGCATCCTGCTCTTCCTGCGGTAACGCATCCGGTGCATACACCTCCTGCATAAAGTTCACATTAAGCGGAACTTTCACGCTTTTCAGGCATCTGTCGCAGGGCATATCCAGACAAAGCGTAAGCTTTCCATCCACCAGAACCTTGCCTGTCCCAACATTGGAAAGGGTTAACTGGATCAGACTCTTTTCCAAGATGTCGTACTCCTCTCCCATGTAAGAGACTGCTTCGGGTTCAAACAAGAGGCTTTCTCTTCTGTCTTTTCCCTCGGATGTAAATACATCAGTCAGATTTAATAACATATCAGACTCCTATGATCTGCAATCTAATTGCACACTCAACCAATTATAACGATGGTCGTATTGTTTGTCAATACTTATAGAAGAAATTATTTTACCAGGGCATATGTCTCTCTGGCAATGGCCAGTTCCTCATTGGTCGGGATCACAAGCACCTTGGTTCTGGAATCCGGTGTGGAGATCAGTATGTTTTCTCCTCTTTTCCCATTGGCTTCCTGATCCAGGGCAATCCCAAGATACCCCAGGTACTCACAGATCATATTCCTGATAAACGGACTGTTTTCGCCAAGCCCGGCAGTAAAGCAGATGGCATCCACACCATTCATTGCCGCCGTATAGGCTCCGATATATTTCACTACCCGGTAAGCAAATGCCTTCATGGTTCTGACTGCATTTTCCTGTCCCTTCTGATAAGCGTCCTCCAGATCTCTGAAATCGGAAGAAAAACCGCCAGAAAGTCCAAGCACGCCGGACTCTTTATTTAAGACGTTTAAGATCTCATGAACCTCTTTCTTTTCACGGTTACACAAAAACTCGATAATGGCGGGATCCAAGTCTCCGCTTCTGGTTCCCATGATCAATCCCTCTAAGGGGGTAAGCCCCATGGAGGTGTCCACGCACCTTCCGTTTTTTACTGCTGATACGCTGGCTCCATTTCCCAGGTGGCATACGATCAGCTTCAGCTCCTCATAAGGCCTTCCAAGGAGCTTGGCCGCTTCCCTGGAAACATAGGAGTGACTGGTTCCATGAAAGCCATATCTTCTGATCTTGTAATTCTCGTAGTAATGATAAGGAATTCCATAAAGATAAGCCTCCTCCGGCATGGTCTGATGAAAGGCCGTATCAAATACGGCTGCCATGGGAACTCCCGGCATCAGAGCCTGGCACGCTTCAATCCCAATCAGATTGGCAGGATTATGTAAGGGTGCCAGATCATTGCATTCCCTGATCGCTTCTAACACATTCTCATCAATCAGGGTGGAGGCTGCGAACTTTTCTCCTCCATGTACAATCCTGTGGCCCACTGCGCCGATTTCCTTTAAGTCCTTGATCGCCCCAAAAGAAAGATCCGTTAAAGCTTCCAGCACAAGCTTGATAGCTGCCTTATGATCCGGCATGGGAACGGCCTGTTTTTGTTTTTCGCCTCCTGTGGGCGTATAGGTCATCTGACTTCCCTCGATGCCGATCCTCTCGCAAAGCCCCTTGGCAATCAGCTTTTCTGTTTCAGCGTCAATCAGTTGAAACTTTAAAGACGAGCTTCCACAGTTGATCACTAATATATTCACAGCCGTTTCCTCCTATGATAACTGCGCCTGCACTGCTGTCAGTGCAACAACGCCCACAATATCTTCCCAGGAGCAGCCTCTGGAAAGGTCATTGACCGGTCTTGCAATTCCCTGAAGCATAGGGCCGTACGCCTCTGCTCCCCCTAATCTCTGCACCAGCTTATATCCGATGTTGCCGCAGTCCAGATTGGGGAAGATCAGCACATTTGCCTTGCCTGCCACTTCACTGCCCGGCGCCTTGGATTTGGCAACCTGGGGAACCAACGCTGCATCTGCCTGCAGCTCCCCGTCCAGCGTCAGGTGCGGATACTTTTCGTGAGCGATCTTGGTGGCCTCTACCACCTTGTCCACCAGCGGATGCTTTGCGCTTCCCTTGGTAGAATGAGAAAGCATGGCAATAATCGGCTTTGCGCCTACAAGAGACTGAAAGCTCTTTGCAGAGGAATCCGCAATCGCTGCCAGCTCCTCTGCTGTGGGATCCTGGTTCAGACCGCAGTCCGCAAACAGGAAGGTTCCGTCCTTTCCATATTCACACCCCGGAACACAGATCAGGAAAAACCCGGATACCAGTTTCACACCAGGCGCTGTTTTGAGGATCTGCAGTGCAGGTCTTAAGGTCTCTGCAGTTGCATGACAGGCTCCTGCCACCATTCCGTCCGCATCATTTGCTTTTACCATCACAACGCCAAAGGTCAGATTATCCGTTAAAAGGATCTCCCTTGCCTTTTCCGGCGTCATTCCTTTATTTTTCCTGGTTTCATACAGAAGATTGACATACTCATCTAATTTTTCACAGGTATGAGGGTTCACAATGGTCACTCCGTCAAGCTCGATCTCCAGCCAGTTGGCGCCATCCATGATCTTCTCTTCATCACCGATCATGATGATGTCCGCTATCCCCTCCTTGATGATTTTGGAAGCAGCAATCAGTGTTCTTTTGTCAGTGGTTTCCGGCAAAACGATGGTCTTGCGATCCATTCTTGCTTTTTCCTTAATCACATCAATATACGACATTTTTCTTCTCCTTTCGGCCCCCAAATTTCCAAAAAATCCTAACAAAAAAATTATAGCTCAATCCCCCGCTTGTAACAAGTGCTAAATTCGATACAATTCATTGCAGGCAGCCTGAAAGTATGGTACATTGAGGACAGAAAACAAGCAAAAAAGGAGCTCCCATGGAAGTTGCAGCCATCATTGCCGAATATAACCCTCTTCATAACGGCCACGCCTATCAGATCGAGCAGACCAAAAAAGACACCGGCGCCGACTATGTGATTACTTTCATGAGCGGAGACTTTGTACAAAGGGGCGCTCCCGCCCTTTTAGATAAATATACCCGTACCAGAATGGCACTTCTTTGCGGCGCTGACGCCGTGATCGAGCTGCCCACGCTTTATGCAGCTGCAAGCGCTGAATATTTTGCCCAGGGTGCTGTTACCCTTATGAGTCAGCTGGGCGTTGTGGACCTGCTTTCCTTCGGCAGTGAATCAGGAGATCTTTCTTCTCTCACAAAGGCTGCAGAGCTCCTGCTTTCCAGGGAACCTGCAGATCTGACGCAGCTTTTAAAAAAAGGACTTTCTTATCCTGCGGCCAGAACCCAGAGCTTTTCTTCGCTTTCCGGGGATCTGCAGGATCTGCTTGTGTCCCCCAACAATATCCTGGGCGTGGAATACTGTAAGGCGCTTTTCGCTTCTCGCAGCCAGATCAGGCCCTTTACCATCGCCCGTAAGGGAAATGGATACCATGATCTCTCCCTGCAGCCCGGCCCGGAGGACTTTTCCTCTGCCAGTTCCATCAGGGCTTTTTTGTCCCGGGAGGCTGCTGGAAATGCAGTAAAAAATCCTGACTTTTTACTGCCCCTGCATCAGCAGATGCCAGAGGAAGCCTTTGCGCTTCTTTGCGCCGCTGTCAAAAACAGGGCTTATCTTTTTGAGGATGATTTTTCAGCGCTTCTTTACTATCAGCTTCTTAAGGAAGCCGACAACGGTTATTCTGATTTTCTGGACTGCAGCAGCTCCTTATCTGACAAGATCAGCAAAAATCTATGCTCCTATCAGGGCTATGAGGCTTTTTGCACGCAGCTCAAATCAAAGGATCTTACCTATACCAGGATCAGCCGCACGCTTCTTCATATTCTGTTAGGCATCAAAACACCCTCCTGCTTCCTGGAGCCCTATTCCTCCCGTAAGCTTCCGGTTCCGTACGCAAGACTTCTGGGCTTTCGCAAGAGCGCTGCGCCGCTTTTGTCTGCAATAAAGGCAAACAGCTCCATTCCGCTGCTTTCCAAAATGGCAGCTGCCAGGGATCTGCTTTCCGGAGAAGATCTTGCTTTCTTTCAGGCAGAGGTTCGTTATGCGTCCCTTTATCAGGGCGTTCTTGCTCTTAAAACAGGCTCCCCCATTTTAAATGAGTATTGCTGTTCCCCTATCTGCATAGATTAATTTTCTTTTTTCCCTTTTCTTGCCATCAAATTATAAACCCGATATAATAAACCTATCCGTAGCCTTAAAGCATCAGGCTTCAAGGTTACCATCAGGAGGAGGTTACAACAATCATGAAAGCTTTTATGGATGAAAATTTTCTTTTATCCACCGAAACGGCTCAAAGGCTCTTTCATTCTTATGCGGAGACAATGCCTGTTTTAGACTATCATTGTCACATCAGCCCGGAGGAAATTGCCACAGACAGACGTTTTGAAAACATCACTCAGGTATGGCTCGGAGGGGATCACTACAAATGGCGCTTTATGCGTTCCTGCGGAGTTGACGAGGCCTACATCACCGGCAATGCTTCTGACAGGGACAAGTTCTTTAAATGGGCAGAGGTTCTCGGAAAGGCCATTGGAAATCCCTTATATCACTGGAGCCACCTGGAGCTTCAAAGATACTTTAACTATCACAAGCCTCTAAGCCAAAACACTGCTTCCGAGGTATGGGAGCTTTGCAACAAAAAGCTTGCAGAAAAGGATATGAGCGCCAGAGGCCTGATCCGTAAATCCAACGTAACGCTGATCTGTACTACCGATGACCCCATTGATTCTCTTTGTTATCACAAAGCGATCGCAGAGGATCAGAGCTTTTCCGTTCAGGTTCTTCCCGCATGGCGCCCTGACCGGAGCATTGCCATTGAGAAGCCGGATTTTGCAGCTTACATGGAACAGCTTTCCTCTGTTTCCCATATAGAGATCAACAGCTTTCCTGCTCTCTGTAAGGCGCTGAAGGTTCGTCTTGACTTTTTTGACTCTATGGGCTGTGTGGTTTCTGACCACGGCCTTGATTATGTCATGTATGCTCCTGCAACCGAGCAGCAGGCCGATATGATTTTGAAAAAACGCCTTAGCGGAGCTGCTCTTTCCCAGGAAGAAATCCTGCGGTTTAAGACCATGCTGCTTCTCTTCCTTGGCCGGGAATATGCCAGAAGAGGCTGGGTGATGCAGCTTCATTACGGAGTAAAGCGCAATAACAATACCAGGTTATTTCAGGCTATTGGCGCTGATACAGGCTATGACTGTATTGGGGATCAGGCTCCTGCCGGAGAACTTGCGGATTTCCTAAACGCCTTAGAATGCACGGACGAGCTTCCTAAGACCATTCTTTACAGTCTAAGCCCCAATGACAATGCAGCCATTGAAACCATTATGGGCTGTTTCCAGAACAGTCAGGCCGTTTCCAAGCTCCAGCACGGCAGCGCCTGGTGGTTTAACGATCACAGGCCCGGCATGGAAGCCCATCTTCGCTCCCTTGCAAGTCTCGGCAACCTTTCCGGCTTTGTGGGCATGCTGACAGATTCCAGAAGTTTTCTGTCTTATACCCGCCATGAATATTTCCGCCGGATCCTTTGTGAGTATATCGGAACGCTGGTAGAAAACGGGGAATTTGCAGATGATGAACAGATCCTTTCCGATCTGGTAAAGAATATTTCCTATCGGAACGCCGTAGCATATTTTGGATTTTCATTATAGGAAAAACAGCACCCAGCGCCTTTCCGGCTCTGGGTGCTGTGATTTATGTTTGTCTTTCATTCTATTTTTTGTTTCTATATCTACTTTACAAGCTGGTTCTTTCCATTGCTCTTGCCATAGTAAAGCTTCTTATCCGCTTCGCTTACAATACGCTCCAGTCTCTCTGCATCCCCTGTTACAATTCCAAAGGTCATCGTTACCTTCACGATCTGATCGTTAAAGAGGATTTCCTTTTTGCGTACCTCCCCAAGGAAGCCTGAAAGCACATCAGATGCCGCATCCAGATCCATGCCCTTAAATACAAGCAGAAACTCCTCGCCGCCCCATCTGGCCGCAAAGCCCTTGCCAAGCATGCTTTCCTTCATCAGCTTGGATATTTCCTTTAATACAACATCCCCACACCCATGGCCATAGGTATCATTTACATGCTTAAAATCATCAATGTCTCCGATCGCCACATGAAAAGCAACGCCCTGCTTGATGCTGCTTTTTTGTGCCTGGGAAAGCAGCTTTTCTCCGCTTCTCCGGTTGTTCAGCCCGGTCAGGATATCTGTCTCCACCAGACTGCGGAGCGCTTTTTGCATTCCCACCGCATGGCGTCCCATTTCTCCCAGCTCGTCAGTCCTTCTCAGTACCGCAGGATCCAGTCTTGCATGCAGGTTGCCCCCTGAAACCTCCTCTAAAAAATGCCTGATCTCATGAACGGTAAATAACAGCTTTCTTGCAAAGCATATGGTAACCCAGCCGGTTATGATCATTACAATAACCGCCACAATAAAAAGCGGGCTTACGGACTTCCATACCAGCTTATCCACTTCCTCTGACGGCTTTCCCACAAAGATCATCCCAATGCAGGTTCCGTCTTCTGCCTTCAAAGGAACATAATAGGCAAAAAATTTCTGTCCTTCAATGAGCGCATTGGCATAAAAGGTTGCCCGCTTGTTTTCCAGCACATCCTTGGCAACCTTTGCATTTGCCCTGGTTCCTACGGCGCGTCTGCCGTTATCATCCATAATGGTTGTTACCACTCTGGTATCCCCATAAAAAATGGTAATATCCATATTTGCTTTTTCTTTGACAGAATCAATGATGGAAAAATCCCCGTTCAACTGATAGTCCTCTCCCTTCAGGAGATAAATGGCCCCATCCTGTTCGATGGCATGAAAAGCTCCCGGATGCTCCCGATCATACATCAGTAAAATCGTATTGCATAGATCACGCATTCCGTTCTGAACCTCCCGATCCATAGAAGTTGCAAATCTGGTCGCACTAAAACAGGTGATCACCACAGTCAACAAGATGATCGGTACAATGCTCATCACAAGCAAATGGTAAAACAAGCTCCCTGATCTTGGTCTTTTTTCCATCCTTTTCCCCCGTACACTGGCGCTTTGCTTTTGTTCATTTCATTATAGCATATTCAAACGGGATGTTGCAAATATTTTACGCCTATCGGCTATCTTGTTTCATTTACATAAAGCTGCGCCCTGCTCTGGATGATCCCTGCCACATCTCTTGCACTCTTCTGTCCCGCAAAGAAAGGAGCTGCCTCCTCCTGCACGATCTGCAAAAGGGCTTCGTCTTCCATATAGACCTTATTACAGCTTTGTAAAAATGCCATATAGTCCTTTGTCTCCTGCTCGGTCATAGGAGAGATCGTGATCTCCGTATCACCAATATACCAGGTGTCATCATATTCCACTTTGTTTCCGTTCTCATCCATATAATATGGTTTCTGTGTAGCTTCCTGCGCCATTTTCTCCATCTGGGAAATGCTGATGGGCAGATATCCCATATCCTTCTGGTAGTCCTCCATCAAAAAGGTTCTGATAAACTGCCATGCCGCATCCTTGTTTGCCGATTTTGAAGACATTGCAAAGCGTATGCTGGGCATGATCACAGAACCGTTTTCCCCGTTGGCCGGAAATCCGATCAGCGTAATGTCTTCCCCGAATGTTCCCTTTTTCAGGCGGTTAAAGCTGCCGAAATCCCCCAGATAAGCAGAGTAAGCAAGCACCTTTCCCTGTCTCCACATACTGTCGTAATTGTTATAATAGTCCTCATCAAAATCCTGATCGTCATACTTTTCAGGGAAGGTCTTGACAAACTCCAGAAGATTGATAAATTCATCGCTGCTGAAGCTGCACTTACCGCTTTCCTGATCCACAAACTGACTGCCTGCCATATTGATGCAGTAATTCAGCATCTGATCCCTTGTTGTCTCTGCAAGGAACTGGGTTCCCTCGGGCTTTGATGCCAGAACCTTTTGTGCCTCCTCAACAGTCCAGCTTGTTGCATTCCCCACATCAGCGGTCTTTACCGCAAGGGTCTGGATGCTGTAGCCCGGAACGATAGAATAAAGCTTTCCACCGGAAGAAAAGGCTTCAATGATATTGGGCATAAAATTGTCAAGCTCCAGCTCCTCATCTTTTTCGATAAAGGGCTTTAGATCCTCAAAAAGACCTTTATTCTGATAGCTTTCCACGGGCATGCCGCTGTCTAAAAGCAGAATATCCGGAACCTTTCCGGATGCCAGATCGGCATTCAGCTTGGTCAGCCCCGCCCTGTAGTCTTCATCCGTTGCATAAGCCGAATAGTCCTGAAGCTCGATCCGATAGGTATCGCTGTTTTTATTGAACTTGATCACTTCTGTACGCACCTGCCAGTCAGAAAAGGCCATGGCAAGAGTGATCACCTGCTTATTCTTTACTTCTTCCGGCGGAACTTTGGTAAATTTTGCAACCACAGAGTCCACCTCGCTGTCTGAATAGGTGGCAAGAAACTGTGTTTCACTTAATGCAAGCAAATTTCCAAGCCCGTAGCACCCAAGATCCGAGGCCACAAAGTCAAAAAGCTTTGTTTTATCCTCCTGTCCTAAATTGTATCCGTATACTCCATTGCCGTCTGCAAGATACAGGTCATAGCCAATTCCCGGATAAAGAGAATATCCGTAAGAGCTTCCCGGCAGTTTCGATCCCTCCTGCATGGTTCCGGCCTCTAAATCCACCTGTGAAAGATAAACTCCGTCATCCTTATACGTTTCAGCCACAACGGTTCCGTTCTGCAGAGTCACCATATAGGCTCCGTCAAATTCCTCCTCATTGCTGCCGGATGTCAGAAATCCCTGGCAATTTCCTTCCTTATCAAATTTCACATATTTTCCCATACAGGAAACATACAGACTGTCCTTCGCCGCAAACATTCCGTAAACGCTGAAATAGCCTTCCTGCTGCTCTAACTCCTGAAGCTCCGGCACATCATTCAGCTTCACGGAAAAGGTTTCTTCTCCATTTAAGGAAAGCCCTGCCAGATAATAATCGTCATAATAATCCTCTTCCAGGGTTTCTCCTTCCGCTTCCGCTTCTGCTGTGCTGTCTCCTGCAATGCCCTCTCCCTGGCTGCTTCCATATACGTTTTTGATACAGAAAAGATTTCCCGCATCATCTGCACAGATATTGCTGTAGCTCGTTCCATTCGGTTCCTCAAAAGAGAAAGTATTTCCCATACTTCCATCTTCCTTGATCTCATAAAAATCAAGGGTGGCGTTTGCATAATCATCCGACCAGTTATAGCCATAACCATAAATGGTGTCTCCCACCTTTATCATCTGGCCAAGAGCCGGAGCTTCCTGATTGATCGGAAGGATCTCGCAGGAATAAACATAATTTTTACTGTCGGAATTCTTCGTGCTGCCTCCTTCTCCATTGCTTTGCTGTTTCCCACAGCCTGAAAGGACAACCGCCACCAGCACAAATGCTCCCAAAATTTGTACAACTCTTTTTTTCATTCTCCTCTTCCTTTCTCCGCACTTAAAAGTGCTTCCATTTATCCTTTTCTCCCCTTGCCCGCTTAAGCATTTGATCCTTCTTTTCCACCAAGGCATTTCCCAGATCTTTCATGGTAAAGGTTCTGTGTTTCCATTTTATGATCAGTGCCGGAATCAATATTCCCGCAGGGATCAGCAGTAGAATAATGCGAAGGACAAGCACAAGGGCTGCAATATCCTCATTGCCCCTTGCCACGTTCTCCCAGTAGGGGTAACGGATCGCATAGTCCTGCATGGATCTGGTTCCAAAGTCCAGAATTACCCCAAGGATCGCTTCAAACCCATAACGGGAGGAATTCTCCACCACCAGCATCTGTTCTTCCTTCGGTCCAAGCTTTTCCTTTACCGCAGAATAAACAAAGCTTTTTACCGGATTAGGAGCGATCAGCTCATAGGTTCCGATTCCATCGCTTGTTCCATACTGCGAAAGCGTTTCGTTGGAAACAAAAACAACAGATTTATTCAGCCCGGCTTTTCTGGAAAGCCTGTCATCAGGTCTTTCGATCACGCCTGCTACATGATGAGGCGTTTCCCCGATCATAACGCTCTGTCCCGCAATATCGCTTGAACCAAAAAGCTGCCAGGCAGCGTCCTCATCCAGTACCACCCCGTCGCTCATCAGATCCTCGCCAGTAAGATAGGCTCCTGACACCAGCCGGTAGGGATGGAAGTAAAAAAAGTCTCCTCCCACTCCCACAGCATTGGTTTCCAGCTTTCCGCTTTCAGAGGTTATGGTAATGGTGCCCAGGGAACTATAGGCATCCAAGATCAGCCGTTTCCCATTTTCGCCGGAATAAGCTTCCTCCGGCAGCACCTCCATAAGCATGGTCTCTAACTGCCGTTCAAAGCTGCCGATCATAAAATCATCTGCCTCTACATCCTTTGTAAAATAGCAGCTGATCTGCGCGCTTCCCCCTGAGCTGTCCCATCTTGCCGCGGCCTGTTGATCCGACAGGCTTTTGATCCTGCCGCCGATCCAGAAAGAAAGGATCAGATACAAAAGCAGCGATGCAATGGTAATACAGGATAGAAGGATCTGCTGGGGCGTCAGATTTTTTAAAAAAAGTTTCAAATTATGACTCATTCAGTCTCACCTGTTTTCCTGCTTCTACAGGTTTGTTGGATGTGGTGATCACATATTCATATCCCGTAAGGGGTGCTGTGATCGCCGTATTGTTATCATCAGAAGCCTGTACCTGCACATCTACCCGGGTAGCAATATAACGGTTTCCAAGGGGACTGCTCTTGGATTCCACGATCAGTACAAACTTACCATTATTATCCTCCCTGATGGCGCTGTTAGGCACTACCAGATCATATTCCGCACTTCTTTGTCCTACGGACACACTAAGCGCCTGTCCGTTCTGGATGCTGGCTCCCGTCACGCTAAAGACCAGAAGCTTTTTCTTGCCGGGATCCTCAGTATCCGGCTTAATGGCCGTAAGGATCACCTGCGCATCATCATAGTACCAGGAGTTCTGAAGCTCTGCCACATCTCCCACCTGTACCTTCTTGGCCTGTTCATTTGTTACAGAGAACGAAAGACTAAAGCCCTTTCCTTCCGGCAGGATCACTGCAGCGGCCTCCTCCGGCTTGGTAGTCTCTCCTGCCACATAGGCAAGACTTGAGACCGTTCCGGCTACAGGAGCTGTAACTGCCGCTCCCATCGACTTTTCTTCCAGCTTTGCAATCTCTTCCTTTTTGTCCTTAATATCCTTGCTTGCTTTGGATAGATCCAGCTCTGCATTAATGTCTGCGCTGAGCTGCGTCTGCTCCTCCTTCAGCATATCATATACGGCCTGCGCAGCCTTTAAAGCTGCTTCTGCGTTGGCAATTTTGTTCTGCCATGCCACGCTTGCCTGGCTGTTTGCATTTTTGATCTCTGTCAGGTTCTGTGTTGCCTGATTTAAACGGTTCTTGGCATTCTGCACTCCCTCGCCGGACTGATAGGTTACGGCCGTCAGTGCCGTAACGGCAGCCTGCAGATCGGCAAGCTCCTTCTTCTCATTTGCCAATTCACTGGTTTTACTGCCATAATCCGAAAAATTTTTTGCCATTTCCTCCGCCTGCTTAACAGCGATTTCATATTGGGACTTTGCAGCATAATAATCTTGTAAAAGAGTTTTATAATCACTCTTTCGCCCTTCATCTCCATTAATCCAATTTTCAGCTTGGCCTATAGTTGAAAAATTGTTACCAGCCTTATTTGTGGCAGTTAAAATATCATTAAGCTTATCTTGCATAATTTTTTTAGCCGCTTCACGTTGATTAATGTATATATCTATTCCACCTGATGTAGTAGTTGTGCCTGATGTTCCACCACTGCCAGTAGATCCGCCTGTACTTCCAGAAACACTTCCAGCTACACTTTCAACATTTTTGACCAATGTTTCCAGATCAGAAATATACTTTTGCTTCTCCGCTATCTGATTATTCAGCGCTGCAAGCTGCCTTGCCTTTTCGTTTTCAAACTCCTGCTGGGCGTTGCTTTCAGCCGTCTGTGCATTTTCCAGATTGGTGGTTGACTGTGTGACTTCATTTTCGTAGGGGATGGTATTGACCGTGGCATCATTGCTGCTTGTAGTACTCTGCAGGTTCAGCTTATCCAGGTTATCCTGGCATTCCTTCACTCGGGCCTGGGCCGCATCCAGACGGTTCTGCATATCGGTTACTTTGGCCTGAAGGGCAGAAAAGCTGTCCACATTTCCGTTTGCCACCTTGGAAATAATTTCAGGAGACACATTCGCTCCAAACAGCCCCTTCATGTAATTTAATTCCAGCTCCTCAAGTTCATCCTTGGCCTTGGTAAGCTCATCGCTTTCCGCATCCTCAAGGTAATAAAGAACCTGATCCTTTTCTACGGTATCTCCCTGCTTTACTGCCACACTGGAGATCACCCTTGATTCCTTTACCATAACATTATAGGGATCAGCCGCTTCCACATTGCCTGTTCCTCTGACCTTTGCCGTGATGGTCCCCCTCTGTACATACTGGGTTGCCACCTCTGGCAGGGAATAGTTCATAATCGTATTGGAAAAAAAGGTCAGGACCAGCATGATCGACAAAAAGACGATCGCTGCGTTTTTGACCCATTCCCTTTTCTTTTTGGTTTCCTTCTCGTTCATTGCTTCTTTTCCTTCCCTTTATCCCTTTATTCCTCCCTGGTAGGTAATTCCTTCTACCAGATAATCTTCTCCATATAAAAACACCAAAATAGGCGGTACCATGTAGATCGTTGCCACTGCAAAGGCCAGTCCGATCTCACCGGAATTAATCTTTGACAGGAAAACGGACAGCGGATGCTTTTCCGGATCCGACAACAGGATCAGTGGCTGCTCCACCATATTCCAGTAATCAATAAAAATCAGGATCGCAATGGAGCACATGGCTCCCTTACAAAGGGGCATGCAGATCTTTCGGAAGATCTGCCATTCTCCTGCTCCATCAATCTGAGCGGCCTCCATAACAGACAACGGGATCCTCCTCATGTACTTTGTCAGAAGATAAACCGCAAAAGGAGAAAAAATTCCCGGAAGCCAGATGGCCCAGTTGGTATCCAGAATATGAAGCCATTCCGAAACCAGATAGTTTGGCACCAGGGTTACCTGATAGGGCATCAGCATCAAAATGATATAAAGGAAAAAAATGATCTCCTTCACCCTTCCCCGATACCTGGTAAAGCCAAAGGATGCTCCTGCCGCTACCAATAGCTGGAACAGCACAATGGGCACCACAAGGATCACAGAATTCCAGAACTTTAAAAGATATTCCGGACTCTTAAACAAAACAGTCACATATTGGCTGAAGGATACCATGTCAGGGATAAATTTCAGGTTCACCCTCTGTGAAATATAAACCTTTCCTCCCGTGTCCGTTGTTGCAAATACCTGTCCGTAATTGGCCGAGATCTCTGACGCCGACATAAAGGAATTTGTGATCGTAAGGACAATGGGCATCAGGAACAATACGGCAAAGCATCCAGCAATCATGGTGGCTATGGTCAGATGGAACATCTGCCTCGTATATTTTAATTTCTTTTTTCTCTTTACCCGCTTATGCCATCTCTCCAGAGAAAGCTCCGAACGCATTTTTTGCTTTTCCTGTTTCATCAGCCCTCCACGTCCTTTCCGAAATAGTTCTCCGTCAAAAACAAAAGACCGATAATAAACACCATAACAATGGCCATCATAATGGCGGCTGCCGACATCTTCTGGTAATCCAGCTTTCCAAAGGTGTTGTTCATAAAGTGCTGCAGCATATACATGGTATCATAAGGATAATCTCCCTTTAACAGATAGATTTCCCGGAACACCTTAAAAGAATTTATGAGAGACATAATTGTCACAAAAAGGATGGTCGATGACATATAGCGCAGTTTGATATGCCAGAAGATCTGAAACGGCGTTGCGCTTTCCAATACCGCCACCTCCAATATGTCCTTGGGAATACTGCTTAAAGCTGCCATAAACAGGATCATGTTATATCCCAGGTTTTTCCATAAAAACAAAATAACGATCACCACCTGGGCATAACCGGAATTCAGCCAGTCGATCTTGTCGATCCCAAAATGTCCCAGGATCTCATTCATCATTCCGTTATAATGAAACAAAACCTGCCAGATCAGTACCACAGACGCAATGGGAACCATCATAGGGCTTAAAAAGAAGGTTCTGAACTGACTTTTGCAAGGGATCCTGCTTTCCATCAGCATGGCAAGCAAAAGGGACAGTACCACTGCAAGGGGAACCGCTGACAATGAAAATGTCATGGTGTTTTTAGCTGCCTGCTGAAACGCTGCATTATGAAAAACGTTGATAAAGTTGTCCAGAAAAACAAATTGATGGCTGATGGGATTATCTACCACCGCATAATAAATTACGATCAAAAAGGGAAGTACAAAAAATAAAAGTACCCCCGCAAAGCTGGGAAGAAGAAACAGATTTGCGATCCTTCTTCCTCTTTTTTCTCTCTGGTTCCTGCTTTTTTTCATGCTGTTACCTGTTTTCATTTACATAAATTTGAATTCTGTTCTGAATGACTGCCGCTGTGTCCTCAGCGCTCTTCTGCCCCTTAAAGAATGGCTCTGTCTCCTCTGTAATAATATTGACCAGTTGATCGTCCACATTGCCCGTTGCCCGGTCTGCGGTTTCTAAAAGCGCCCTTATGGCATCTACCTCATCACTGGTGGCGGCGTAAATTTCCATATCAAAGTCATCATATCCCCAGGTTGTCTTGGGACATTCTATCTTTTCTCCATTTTCATCCTCTGTATATTCCGGCGTCATATCCATTTCAAACTGCTTTTCAAGGGCAGATCTTTTCACCGGGAAGCCCCAGCTTCCGTGCTCTGAAACCAGGGAATTCTGGTATTCGTCAGAAAGCAGGCTCTTTACAAATTCAAAGGCGCCCTCTTTATTCTTTGATTTGGCAGAGATCCCCACGCAGCCTCCATGAGGAGAGATCAGATTTCCCTGGCGCTCCTGGTTTGGATAACCAACATAAGACACCTCTTCTCCAAACAGGCCGTTCATCATCTGATATTCCTGTACGGAGCTTACATAATCTTCCATCAGCAGGATCTTGTCTGCCCGGAGTCTTGCAGAAATGCCCATATCACTTTCTCCGGTATCCTCCTCCGGGAAGCGTGCTGCAAATTCAAGCACTCTGGCAAAGTCTCCTCCGTCAAAGGAACATTTTCCTGTTTCCCAGTCAATGAACTCATTTATATTATTGTAGATGCAGAAGTAAAAAATACTATATCTGTCCCCGTAAGGAAAGATGTTTTCCGCATCCTGCCCCTCTGCAAAATCAAGCATCTCCGAAAGCGTCCAGCCGGAAATCTTTCCCACCTTATCAGCCTTTGCCATAACCGTTGAAACAGAAAACTGAGGGATAACTGCATAAAGCCTTCCGTCTACCTCATAAGCCTTCAGTACGTTTTCAAGATAATCGGATTTTTTCATGGAATTGCTTTCCATATAAGGGTAAAGATCCTCTAAAGCTCCTTTTTCTGCATACTGCTTATAATTCAAAGAAGAAAGATCTATAATATCCGGGCAGTTACCCGTAGTGAGGTCAGCGTTAAATTGTGCAAGCGCTGCGCTGTAATCATCATTCCCATACTCTTTTACTATGATACGATAGTCCTTGCTGTTTTTATTGAAGTCAATGATATTTTTCTTTAAATTGTAGTCGAGCCACATGGCTCCATATGTAATTTCGGTCTTAGGCGTCACCTCGGATGCCTTCACCTTTTTTATCAGCACCATGGAAATGCTGTTCTTCTCATCCGATCCGTCATAATCATTGAGAAGAAGCCAGAGCCTGCCATCTGCAAGCTCACCTGCCGCCTGCACATAGTCACTGTTAATATCTACCTCAAGGCAGTTAAAAAGCTCTTCCCTGCTTCCGGAGCCGAGATCATACGAGAAAAATTTTCCATCCTCGGAAAGTAGAAGGCTCTTTGAGGTTCCGGTATAAAAACTGATATTTCCGTATCCCTCCGCAATCCCTTCTATTTTTTCAGAGAGCCCTTTAGCAGCCAGGTCTATCTTTCTGATCTCCATGCCGTTATCACCGTAAATAGAGACATAAACGTCTCCTTCCTTAGACACCGTCATATCATTAATCCAGTTATCCACCTGCACATCGCAAAGCTTTGTTCCATTTCCATCAAGGACCATAATTTTGCTGTCCCCGTCAAATATATACAGATTTCCCTTAGTATCTGCACACATTTCCTGCACATACTGTTCCGGCGACAAGAAGGGGGAAAGATCTATGGTCTTTTCTACAGATGCTCCATCAGCCGACAGAATATCCACCTCATAAGCGGTTTCCCAATTTGTCACTTCTCCATTTTCATCCTCATCATATGTGGTTCTGCAGATCAATGCAGCAAGCTTTCCATCCGGCGTAGCTGCAATATTATAAACAGATTCATCCTGATCCAGGGAATAGTCCAGCGTTTTCAATTCTTCCTTCTGAAAATCATATGCAAAAATCTGATCCGTGGAGGTTTCATTTTCCTCATCATAAGAAGAGCTTTCAAAATAAACAGTGTCTCCGGCCGCTGCTACCCTTCCGATATAATCTATCTGCAGATCTAAATCCTTATATTCAGGCACATACACTTCTTCCTTAGGAGTGCCGGTTGTCTGCTGTGATTTTCCACAGCCGGCAAGGCCTGCAAGAACGCCTCCTACGATCAGCATCAGTGCGATTTTATTCTTTTTCATGCTCTCTCCGTTCCGGGATATTCCCCCATTTTGTACTTTCATAAAAACTCTATACAAACTATAGCATACAGCGATATAAGAAACAATGGCGTTAAATCTTAATTTTTTACTAATATCCTCTGCAAAAATAAGCCTTTCCGCCAAAGTCATCTTCCCATAATGACCTTGGCAGAAAGGCTCTCTTTCGTACCTATGCTGTTTGACTTTTAATTTTTAAAGCTATGGATAGGGGCAGGAATTCTTCCCCCTCTGTTAATAAATGCGTCACAGGAAAAAGGATTTACCGGCATGATAGGGGCATATCCCAAAAGGCCGCCAAACTCAACAGTCTCTCCCACACCCTTTCCGATGACCGGAATAATCCGGACGGCTGTTGTTTTCTGATTGACCATGCCAATGGCCATCTCGTCTGCAATAATGCCGGATATGGTAGTGTCCTTTGTCTCTCCCGGAATGGCGATCATATCAAGGCCAACCGAGCACACACAGGTCATCGCCTCCAGCTTTTCCAGGGTAAGCGCTCCGGCTTCCACTGCGTTAATCATTCCCTGATCCTCACTGACCGGAATAAAGGCTCCGCTTAATCCGCCTACATAAGAGGAGGCCATGACGCCACCCTTCTTCACCTGGTCATTTAAAAGAGCCAGCGCTGCGGTTGTTCCCGGCGCTCCTGCATATTCCAGGCCGATCTCACACAAAATATCGGCTACGCTGTCTCCAATGGCCGGCGTGGGAGCCAGAGACAGATCCACGATCCCGAAGGGAACGTTCAAGCGTTTCGATGCTTCCTGTGCAACAAGCTGGCCTACACGGGTCACTTTAAAAGCCGTCTTTTTAATGGTCTCGCAAAGCACCTCAAAGTTCTGGCCTCTGACCTTACTAAGAGCCGTCTTTACAACACCTGGACCGCTGACACCTACATTGATGATCTTGTCAGCTTCCGTCACTCCATGGAACGCTCCTGCCATAAAGGGATTATCATCCGGCGCATTGCAGAATACCACAAGCTTGGCACAGCCCAGGGAATCCTGTTCCTTGGTATATTCTGCCGTTTCCTTGATAATACTTCCCATCAGCTTCACAGCGTCCATGTTAATACCGGTTTTGGTAGAGCCCAGGTTCACGGAACTGCAAACTCTTTCTGTCTGTGAAAGGGCCAGGGGAATTGATTTGATCAAAAGTTCATCCGCCTTTGTCATTCCCTTGCTGACAAGTGCGGAATAGCCGCCGATAAAGTTTACCCCTACCTGATGTGCCACCCGGTCCAAGGTCTTTGCAATGGAAGCAAAGTCCTCAATACTTTTGCAGGCTGCGCCTCCGATCAGCGCTATGGGCGTAACGGAAATCCTCTTATTGACAATGGGGATCCCGAATTCCCTTGATATTTCTTCTCCGGTGCTTACCAGATCCTTTGCCGCCTCATATATTTTATCGTAGATCTTTTGATTTAACCTTTGCAGATCAGAATCAATGCAATCCAAAAGGCTGATCCCAAGGGTAATGGTTCTCACATCCAGATTTTCCTTGGTGATCATTTCGTTGGTTTCTACCACTTCAAATAAGTTGATCATGCTTTTCTTCCTCCGGCATTATATTCTGTGCATCTTGTCAAAGATCTCTTCCTTTTGGCATTTAATATCCACTCCGATCTCTCCGCCTAATGTTTCCAGTTCATCTGCCATCTGTCCAAAATGCTTATCCATCTGATTGGTATCCACGATCATCATCATATTAAAATATCCCTGTACAATGGTCTGGGAAATATCCAGGATATTGATCTTATTTTCTGCCAGATAGGTACAAACCCTGGCAATGATCCCAACGGTATCCTTTCCTACTACGGTAATAATTGTTTTGTTCATAATCTCTCTCCTCTTTTTGTTTTCTTATGTGAGCGTTTTATGCAATATGGATGACCGGTGAAACCTGGCCTCTTTCTGCCACATACATGGGAAAATCAGTAGCCTTCATATCGCAGGAACGGCCTTTCTTCTGCTCTGACTCTGTTTTCGCCATGGTAACCTCTACCCGTACCGCCTCATAGGCAAGCTCCGGCAGGTTATTTTCCTTGCTGAGATGCCCCAGCACCACTGCCTGCAGCCCATCATGCAAAAGACTGCAAAGGAGCTGCCCTGCACGTTCATTGGAAAGATGCCCCCGGTCGCCTAAGATCCTCTGCTTTAACCGATAGGGATATGGCCCTACCTGCAGCATATTGACATCATGGTTTGCTTCCAGCAAAAGGGCGTCCATCCCTTTCAGGCATTCCACCGTATAATCATTGTAAGTGCCCAGATCTGTGACCACCGCAAGCTTCTGCTTTCCGTGTGAGATCCGGTATGCCACCGGTTCTGCGGCGTCATGGGAAATCCTCATGGGGTTGCACACAAGATCCTTTATCGTCACCTTTTCTTCCGCCTTTACCGGACAGAACAGTTCCCTGGGGATCTCACCTATGCCGGAGGCATTTTGTATTGCCTCAATGGTACCGTTTGTGGCATAAATAGGCACCTCATACTTTCTTGCAAGAACCCCAAGTCCCGCAATATGATCTGTATGCTCATGAGTGATAAAGATCCCGTCAATATCTCTCATGGACAGGTCAAGCTCTTTTAAACCTGCTTCCGTCCGTTTTCCGCTGATCCCCACATCGATCAGAAGATGGGTGGTATCAGAGCCAACATAGATACAGTTTCCGCTGCTTCCGCTGGCAATACTGCAAAGTCTCATCTTTCTCCTCGTTTCTGTTTCTCTTAAGCCCGCGCTTTATTCCTGCCAGTAGATCTCGATCACATCCCCATCTGTAATAGGCTCCATATATTGCGCAGGCCTGCCGTTTAAGGTTGTGACAATCCCCTTTCCTCTGGGTCTTGTCCTGTCAAACTCGATCTGGTCAAACACATCTACATAAACATAACTCGATTTTCCGTCAAGTACAACAGTTTTTTTGTTTACCAGTACATGAACCTGCCTTACCGTCTTTTCTTCGGATGCTTCCTGTGCCTGCTTTTCGGGATCTGCATCTTCTTCCTTTGGGGAAGCTTTTTCCGGGTCAGGCTCCGGTCCTGCAGCCTCCTTTTCCGGCTCTGCTTCCGGCATCCTCTCTTCCTCTTCCATTTTCCAGATCAGTGAAAAATTCTCATAAACAGGCGTGTCCAGATCTGCCAGGGCATTGTTTACATACAGATTGATATGGGGATCTAACACCACATCCATAAATTCTGCCACCTGGGCCACCGTGTAGTAATCCAGAAACGTAATTTCATCTCCGTCCTGAATTTCATAATAGCCGGACTGCAGGTTTCCGTTTACGCTGGCAAACCGCGGCACCTGAACCTTCCTGCCATTTACATTTACATTCAAAATATCCCTTGCTTCCGGCAATTCAGAAATGGTCAGCTTTGCCGCTTCTCCCATGGTGGATTCCTTTACACAGATCAGATCGTTTGCATGGATCGGCGTATGGATATCTGCCGCTTCCCCGTTTAAGGTGATCACTGCCGCTTCGCCAAGCTGCCCTCTTGCCATCTTTGAGGTTCCGTTCAGGGTATAGTGAAGCTCTTTTCCGCGCTTGGGGAAAAGACCGTCATTGGGGAACTGGATCTGCATTGCAGCATCCCCGATGGTCAGTTTATTGTTGTCATAGATCTTTAATCTCTCTCCATTAAAGTTTACAAATATAAAGTTATTGCTCTGTTCGTAAAAGTTAAGGCAGATACCCACAGGAGTAACCAGAAGGCTGTCCTTCTTGATCTCCTCTTCAAAGATGATCTGCTGCATAACCTCTTCTCCCCGCAGTGCCACACGTTCCTTGGCAATCCCCAGTTTTTCCGCAATGGCCTCCGTGTAGCCCGGGATCTTGCCGCCTCCGCCTACTACAAACACTGCGCTGACGGGCTTTCCTCCGTTCAGCTCCAGGATCCTGTCTGATGCCTGCTGTGCCATATCTTCTATGATGTCTGCGGTGATCTTTTTTACTTCCTCTGCGGTGATCGTCTGTGGAAGCAGCATAATGTCCATATAGGAGATCTCTTCCTGGCAGCCTGCGCTTCGCTTGATCATTTCTGCAGTGGCAAAATCTACCAGACAGTGCTTTGCAATGGTCTCTGTCAAAATATCTCCTGCCATGGGGATCATGCCATAGGCAAGGATACAGCCGTCATTGGTAATGGAGATATCGGTGGTACCGGCCCCCACATCCAGAAGCGCAATATTCAGCATCCGAAAACGCTCCGGTATTGCAAGCTGAATTGCCGCAATAGGCTCTAAGGTCAGGCTTCCCACCTCAAGTCCTGCTATTTCCACTGCTTTATAAAGGCCGTCTACTACATCCTCCGGCAAAAAGGTTGCGATCAGATCCACTCCTATGGTTCTGGCCTTATGCCCTTCCAGATTTCCCATAGGATACCCGTTTAAATAATAGCGGACAACAGAATGCCCTACACAGTAAAACCGGATCTCTTCGCCGGTCTGTTCCTTCAGAAAATCCTGATACGCCTGCTCCACACCGGCAGCAATCAGGGCATAAATATCCTCCCTGTCAACCTCGTTTTCCCCGGTAAAGGGATATTCTATATGGGTGGTCACTGTTCGGAGCACACGGCCTGCCGCTGCAATGCAGACCTCTTTAAGCTTACGGCCGATTGCCGCCTCAAGCTGTTCCTTTACTTCCGCTATGGTTTCTCCTACCTTTTGGATGTCATGGATCTGCCCGTCCAGCATGGCTCTGGTCTCATGCTCCTTGCTCCTTTGAGCAGTCACAATAAACTGATCTCCCTTTTTGTAGCCCACGGTTCCCACAATACTTCTGGTTCCGATGTCAAGTCCGAATACAAGCTGTCCCGTATACTTTGCGTCTTCCATTAAAGCATTTCCCCCAACTTTCTATCAATCTGATCATAGGCTTCCTGCAAGCTGCCGCTGTTGTCGATCACAGTATGGCAGTTTGCCCGATATTCCGCTTCTCCAAGCTGCGACCTCATAATGGCGTCGATTTTTTCATCCGAATAGCCTCTTGCACGCTTTAAGCGTTCTCTCCTCACCTGCTCGTCTGCATAGATATACCACATTTGATCCACAAACTCCAGATAACCGCATTCTATCAAAAGCGCTGCCTCCAGAAAAAAGAAATCTGCCTCTCCTTTTTCCTTTTCAGCCAGAAGCTCTGACAGAATATATTCCTTTACTGCCGGATGGATCAGATCATTTACCTTCCTGCGCAGGGTTTCATCTTCAAAGATCATGCGTGCCATTTTGGCCTTATCTATCTGCCCATCCTCTGAAAGGACCTGCTTAGAAAGCAGGGCGACCAGCTTATCATAGCAGGGCTGTCCCGGTTCCTTTACCTTATGCGCTGCTTCGTCTGCCATCAGGATCCTGCAGTTATATTTTGTTTTTATGTAGGCAAGAAGCTCCGACTTTCCGCTTCCTACGCCTCCTGTCACTCCAATTATCTTCATCGTCTTATTTTGCCTCGTACCAGTCCGCTCCCGTGTGCAGATCTACCTCAAGCTTTACGGAAAGCTCCGCTGCATGAACCATTTCCTCTTCCAGGATCCGTTTTACCTGCTCCTGTTCCTGGCAGACTGTTTCAATCAAAAGCTCATCATGCACCTGCAGGATCAGTTTGGAACGAAGTCCTTCCCTGGCAAGCCTTCTGTGTACCCTGATCATTGCAATCTTGATAATATCCGCAGCCGTTCCCTGAATCGGTGAATTCATTGCCACTCTTTCACCAAAGGAGCGCTGCATAAAATTGCTTGAGCTGAGCTCGGGAACCGGTCTTCTCCTGCCATACATGGTGACTGCATATCCTTTTTCCTTGGCATCCGCAATGGTCTGATCCAGGAAATGCTTTACGCCCGGATAGGTTGCAAAGTACTGGTCGATATACTGTGCCGCTTCCTTTTTGCTGATGCTCAGCCCCTGGCTTAAGCCAAAGGAGCTGATCCCATAAACAATTCCAAAATTAACGGCCTTGGCATTTCTTCTCTGGAGATCCGTCACCTCATCGAAGGGAATGTGAAACACCTGGGAAGCTGTTGTTCTATGGATATCCGCATGCATCCTGTAGGCATCTATCAGGCTTTGATCCCCAGACATATGCGCCAGAATCCTAAGCTCGATCTGGGAGTAATCCGCATCCATGAAAAGACACCCTTCCTTTGGCACAAAGACCTTTCTGATCTTGCGCCCCAGCTCCATTCTCATAGGAATGTTCTGAAGGTTTGGATCTGTAGAACTGAGCCGCCCCGTAGCCGTGATGGTCTGGTGGAAGGTCGTATGGATCCGATCATCCCCGCCGATATAGGCGGCAAGGCCGTCTGCATAGGTAGATTTCAGCTTTGCAAGGCCGCGATATTCCAGCACGTCCGCTACAATGGGATGTTCCTCCGCCAATTTTTCCAGCACATCCGCTGCTGTAGAGTAACCGGTCTTTGTCTTTTTTCCTCCGGGCAGGCTCATTTTTTCAAACAGGATCTCTCCAAGCTGTTTTGGGGAATTGATATTAAACTCTGTTCCCGCCTGCTTATAAATGCTTTCCTCTAACTCCGCGATCCTTCCCGCAAGCGCTTCTCCATAGGCCTTCAGTTCGTCCGGCTTTACAAGCACTCCTTCCTTTTCCATGTCATAGAGCACATAGGTCAAGGGCATTTCTATTTCTTCCATCAGCCTGTCCATGCCCTGTTCTGCAAGCTTTTCTCTTAAAACAGGCGCTGCCGCTGCACACACATAGGCAAGAAAGCAGGCATATTCCGTAAATTCCCTTTCTTTCTGCATAAGAGCGTCATTTACAGAAAGCTTCCCAAATACCTGATGATATTCCGGTATCATCAGCCCAAGCTGCTCATTTGCCACATCCTCTGTGGTATAATCGTTTTTCAGCGGGTTCAGCAGATAGGCCCCCAGGATAATGTCAAAAAAACGCTCTGTGGCTTCGCTTTTCAGTGCAAAATAAGCTTCCTTTATATTGGCACAGGCAAGACGGTGCTCTTCTGCCAGCAGCTGAAGCTGATCAAGAAGCCACTTTTCTGAAAGCTCCTTTCTGCAGTCGATAAACACGGTTTCTCTGCCTGCTACGGAAAAGGAAGCCCCCAAAAGTTCCTCCTTTTCCTTTTTGATCAGTGCAAATCCAATTTCCTCTTCTGTCTCTGAAAGCCTCTTCATAAAGGCTTTTCCTTCAGCTTCCCCGTCAATTCTCCTAAAAGCCGCTGTGATCTTTTCGTTGGAAACTCCCTTTTCAAAGCGGGAAAGCAGATTTTTAAATTCCAGCTTTTTAAACAGGACATAAGCGTCCTCCGTGTAAAAATCCTTTACCCTTGCCTTCTCAAAATCAAGCTCGATGGGACTGTCCACATTGATGGTGGCAAGTACCTTGGAAAGATCTGCCAGCTCTTTATTTTGGATCAGAGATTCCCGTACAGCTTTTTTGGTAACCTCCTCCACATGCTCATACAAATTTTGAAGAGAAGAAAACTGAAGCAGCAGCTCTGTGGCTGTTTTTTCCCCTACCTTGGGAACGCCGGGAATGTTGTCCGCCGTATCCCCCATAAGGGCTTTCAGATCGATAAACTGCTCTGGAGTAACCTGATACCTTTTCTCTACATCCTCTGCATAATAATCCTCAATCTCTGTTTTGCCGCCCTTCGTCTTAGGGATCCTGATCTTAATGTGATCCGTTGCAATCTGCAAAAGATCCCGGTCTCCGGAAACAAGACTGACCTCCATTCCGTCCTTTTCTGCACGCTTTGCCAGAGTTCCCAGAATATCGTCCGCCTCATAGCCAGCTTTTTCCACCAGGCAGATCCCCATGGCGCTTAAAACCTCTTTCATCACCGGAACCTGCTCCCGCAGTTCCTCAGGCATGGGCTTTCTGGTTCCCTTATAAGCCTGATAAATCTCATGCCGGAAGGTGGGCGCATGTACGTCAAAGGCAACCGCCAGATAATCCGGCTGTTCCTCTTCTAAAATTTTAAACAGGATATTCAAAAAACCATAAACAGCATTGGTGTGCAGTCCTGCACTGTTGCTGAGATCAGGCACTCCGTAAAATGCCCTGTTCAGTATACTGTGTCCATCGATCAAAACCAGCTTTTCCATTCTCATCCTCATTTCTGATGCGCTCATCCGGCGGCAATATTATCATCCCTCACAGCTCTCCGCCCCAGGATCATAAAAAAACAAGCAGTGCAATCAGGGCGAGCAGCGCCACTCCCACAAGTCCTTCTCCCGCATACAAAAAAAGCTGCATGTTTTCCCTGAATTTCAGATTATGCTCTGCGTCCTCTATTTTGTATTTCAATTCATTTTGAAGGTCGAACACATTGCCGGATTCCAGCCTTGCCATACCCTCTGTCACAAGAAACTGAATGGTAAGCTCTTCCTTACAGTCCTCGCAGCTTTCTATGTGTTCCATGAATTCCCGAAGTTCTTCTGTTTCCAGTTCGTCTTTCAGAAAAAGGGGAATCATTTTCTCCGTTTCCTTACAAGTCATGTTCATTCCTCGTCACAGTGACATCATTCCATCCCACTTTATTAAATATACACTATAATGAAAAGAAAGTAAATCTTACAGGCGTCGCCAAATCATTTTTGGCATCAAAAAAGACCTTACAAATCAGATGATTTATAAGGTCTCATGCCGGCGATGGGACTTGAACCCATACGCGGTTGCCCGCAACAGATTTTGAGTCTGCCTCGTCTGCCATTCCGACACGCCGGCACACTTAACAGCCGAGTAATATCATATCATACCAGGCTGTTATTGGCAAGTTAAAAATCAAATTTGTTATAGATGTCAAAGCAGTCCAGCGTTGCAAAATAGTCCCTTGGAGTCTCTGCCCTTCTGATCAGTTTTACGCTTCCATCCTCCTTAAGCAAAAGCTCCGCAGACTTGAGTTTTCCGTTATAATTGTAGCCCATTGCATACCCATGCGCTCCGGTATCATGGATTACCAGATAATCTCCTTCTTCAATTTCCGGAAGCATTCTGTCCACAGCAAATTTATCGTTATTTTCGCAAAGAGATCCCGTAATATCATATTTATGATCACATGGCGCTTCCTCTTTTCCAAGTACCGTAATATGGTGATATGCTCCATACATGGCAGGACGCATTAAATTAACGGCACAGGCGTCTACACCGATATATTCCTTATGGGTATGCTTCTCATGAATGGCTCTGGTTACAAGCTGTCCGTAAGGCCCCATCATAAAGCGTCCCATTTCCGTATAAATAGCCACATCTCCCATTCCGGCAGGGATCAGTACCTCCTCATAAACCTTTCTGACTTCCTCCCCGATCTTACGGATATCGTTTGGCTCCTGATCCGGCAGATAAGGGATCCCCACTCCACCGGAAAGGTTGATAAAGCTGATGTCAGCCCCTGTTTCCTTTTCCAGCTTTACCGCCAGTTCAAAGAGCTGCTTTGCAAGCATGGGATAATATTCATTGGTAACGGTATTGCTGGCAAGGAACGCATGCATTCCAAAATGCTTTACGCCCTTTTCCTTTAAGATCCGGTAACCTTCAAACATCTGCTCGGTGGTAAATCCGTATTTGGCATCCCCGGGATTATCCATAATGCCATTGCTCATCTGAAAAACTCCCCCCGGATTATAGCGGCAGCTCATGGTCTCCGGCAGCTTTCCAAGGATCTTCTCCACAAATTCAATATGAGTAATGTCATCCAGATTGATGATTGCCCCAACTTTTGCCGCATAGGCATATTCCTCCGCAGGGGTATCATTAGAGGAAAACATGATGTCGCTGCCTGTTACCCCCATGGCCTTACTCAGCATTAATTCCGTCAGCGAAGAACAGTCACAGCCGCAGCCGTACTCCCGCAAAATATCAATGAGAAACGGGTTTGGCGTAGCTTTTACAGCAAAATATTCCTTAAATCCGGGATTCCATGCAAAGGCTTCCTTCACTGCCCTTGCATTTTCCCTGATCCCCTTCTCATCATAAAGATGGAAAGGCGTAGGATAGGTTTTGGCGATCTCACAGACCTGCTCTTTTGTTACAAATGGTGTCTTACTCATATTTGTCTCCTCGTTAGATATTTTCGATCTGCCAGTCAATGGGTTCTATCCCATGACTTTGTAAAAATTCATTGGTCTGGCTGAAATGCCTGCATCCAAAAAAACCCCGGTAGGCAGAAAGCGGGCTTGGATGAGGCGCCTTTAAGATCAGATGCTTTGGATTGGTCAGCATGGGGATCTTGCTCTGTGCCGGTTTTCCCCAGAGCAGATATACAACGGGTCTGTCCTGCGCATTTACCGCTTCAATGATCGCATCCGTAAACTGCTCCCAGCCTTTTCCCTGATGGGAGCCCGCCTGATGCGCCCTGACTGTAAGGACTGTATTTAAGAGCAGTACTCCCTGGTCAGCCCATTTCTTCAGATAGCCATTGTTCGGAATATAGCATCCCACATCTGTTTCCAGTTCCTTGTAAATATTCTGCAGGGAAGGGGGGATTTCCGGCTGATCCGGCAAAACCGAAAAGCAAAGGCCATGGGCCTGATGCTCTCCGTGGTAGGGATCCTGTCCCAGAATGAGTACCTTCACCTTGCTTAAGGGCGTAAAATGAAAGGCATTAAAAATATCATCTGCCGGCGGATAAATAACATGGGTATTGTACTCCTGCCTGATAAATTGATATAACTCTCTATAATATGGCTTTTTAAATTCTCCCTGCACGCAGGGAAGCCAGTCATTGTCTATCATGGACATTTCCATTTACCTCCTGACAGATATTCCCTTCTTCCACAGATATTCCTTCAGATCCATTATTTCCATCTCTTTATAATGAAATAAAGATGCGGCTAAAACAGCCTCTGCCTGTCCTACCGTAAGCGCTTCATAAAAATGCTCCATTGTGCCTGCGCCTCCTGATGCGATCACCGGTATGGAAACATTCTCAGCAACCGTTTTCGTCAGGGCAAGATCATATCCGGCCTTGGTTCCGTCACAATCCATACTGGTCAGCAGGATTTCCCCGGCTCCAAGCTTCTCTGCCGTTCTCGCCCATTCTATGGCATCCATTCCCATATCTACCCGTCCGCCGTTCTTAAAAATATTCCATCCGCTGCCGTCTGCTCTTCTTTTGGCATCAATGGCAACTACAACGCACTGGCTTCCGAACTTTTCTGCCGCTTCACTGATCAGGGTCGGATTCATAATCGCCGCCGTATTCACAGCAACCTTATCTGCCCCTTCCCTGAGGATCATCTTAAAGTCATCTACTGTACGGATCCCACCGCCTACCGTAAAGGGAATAAACACTGTTTCCGCTACTCTTCTTACCATATCTGCCTTAATTGCCCTAGCGTCTGAGGATGCTGTAATGTCCAGAAACACCAGTTCATCTGCTCCGGCTCTGTCGTATTCCTTTCCTACCTCCACCGGATCTCCGGCATCACGAAGGTTCACAAAATTGGTTCCTTTTACCACCCTTCCATTATTGACATCCAGGCAGGGAATAATTCTTTTTGTATGCATGCTGCTTCCTCCACTGCTGCTTAAAATCTAAAGTGCAATAAAATTCTTTAGTATGGTAAGTCCCACCTCAGAGCTTTTTTCAGGGTGGAATTGGCATCCAAAAATATTGTTTTTTTCTACGGAAGCATGGATCAGCGTGCCATACTCTGTTGTGGCCGTTACGATTTCTTCTTCTGCAGCCTTCAAATAATAGGAATGCACAAAATATACATAGGACTCTTCCGGAAGTCCCAAAAACAGCCTCCCCTTGTGAGGGAATTTAAGCGAATTCCATCCAATATGAGGGATTTTCAGCCCAGGCCCGTCAGGGATCCGAAGGATCTTGCCCTTCAAAAGGCCAAGCCCTTTTACGCCTTTGCTTTCCTCACTTTCTTCAAACAAAAGCTGTAATCCCAGACAGATCCCTAAAAAAGGAGTTCCCTTCTGTACGATCTGCTTGATGGTCTCTACAAGTCCGTAATGGCAAAGCTTGTCCATGGCATCCCCAAAGCTTCCTACCCCGGGAAGGATCACATGATCCGCTTCCAAAAGTACTTTGGGATCTCTGGTAATGATGGCTTCTTCCCCAAGCGCCAAAAGCGCTTTTTCAACGCTTTTAATATTTCCTGCATCATAATCGATAATCGCTGTCATTGTTGTCTCTCACCCCTGTTGCTGATAATCTCGTATTGCCAACTGCAGCTTATAAGCTGATGATCTCTTCTTCCTCCGGCAATATGTCCTTTGGCCCTTCAGGCTCTTTTTGCTTTTCCTGTCCCGGCAAGGTAAATTCCGTTCCATTTATCACAGAATCCAGTTTTCTTGTATAGGTCTTGCTGTCATAGGTATTAATCTCGTCTGCTTCCTCAGGGGAAATTCCATATTCCGTCTGCAGGCACTCACAAATCAGCTGATATAAACCGTCCAGCTCCTTTTTCACACCATATTCATCTGTTTTTACAAGGTCCTCATAGCAGCTTACCCCCTGTAAAAGTGCATCCAGGGCCTCAAGGTTTCTGCCAAGCTCCCGGTTATTTTTGTAGGAGCTTAATTTTCTGTCTAACGTAAGCACGGTTCTTGCACGGTTGAAAATAAGGGTATCACTTGCGTTTGTTCCTTTATCATACAAAAGCTTATAGGCTCTTTCGTAGTCGCCTGCGTAATATGCTTCTCTTGCAGCCGCCTTGTCAGAAAAATCAGGCAGTAGATAGCTGAAAAGGACGATACATGCGATCAGAGATGCGCAAAATGCTATCAGGATCAGAAGCTGCTTCTGGCTCAAAACCCTGACCGGCTTTTCCGTTTCGACCTGCTGCAGTTTTTTCTCTTTCTTTTCCTGTTTCAGTCTGGCCTTTTCCTGCTTTTTTCTTGTCTTTTCATCAGGCTGTGCCTCTTCGCCTTCCTCGTCATTTTCACCGGCGCCAGCATCTTTTTCTTTCTTCTTTTTTCCCTTTTTGTTTTTCTTTTTATTCTTTTCCTCTTTTTCGGGAATTGCCTCCAGCTCTTCTGAATTTTCAACAGCTGCTTCCGATTGATCTTCCGTTTCTTCAGGCGCCGCCTCCGGCTCCTCCTGTACCTCTTCTGTCAGGAAATGAAAAAGCTTATTCCAAAAGCCTGGAGCTTTCTGCTTCTTTGCCTGCTCCTCCAGAGCTTCCTGTTCCAGGTTTTCGTCCTGCTGTTCCTGTTCCAGCTGCTCTGCCATTTTTGCCTTTTTTCTTGCTTTTTCTTCCTTCTTCTCTCTTTTCTTTCTTGCCCTTTTTTCTTTTCTTGTCTCCGCCGGGGAAGCAGACTCCTCCTCTGCCGATTCAGCGCTTTCGTCCTTTTGTCCCAAATCAACGCCGTCAAGTCCTGCAAGATAATTCAGGATTTCTCCTCCGGAGAGATCCTCCACATCTTCCTTGGACTCTTCATCCTTCTGCAGTTCCTGTTCCTTCGTGCTCTCCTCTGCGGGTTCAATCTCGTCCCATTCTTCCGATTTCTTTTCGTCCTTGGCATCTGCCTCTGCCTGTGCCAGCAGATCATCAATCCCGCTTTTCCAGTCTTCCGGCTCTGCCTCCTGCTCCCCGGGCGCAGCTACAGGCGCTGCTTCCTCTTCTGTAACAGGTTCTTCCAATGCAGGTTTCTCTGGCATGGGTTCTTCCGGCGCAGGATCCTCTGAGGCAGCCTCGTCTGTCTCTGGTTCTGTGCCTTGCTCTTCTGAAAAAGCTTCTGCTCCCGAAGGCAGCTCACTCTGCTCCGGTTCTGCCACCGGCACTTCCGGTTCCTCTATATGATCATTCTTCTCCTCTGCCCGGCTTTCCGTTTCCTGCGTTACCGCTTTCAGCAGATTATCAAGATATTCCTCATCTGTTGCCATAATTTCCCCTCACTTTCCTGATCTTTTTCTTAGTGTACCATACTAAAAACAATCACACAATTCTTTCATAAATTCTTTGGGATCCCTGGAAAAACCGTAGGCCCTGTCTGCAATCTCCTCTGTAACCTGCCCGAGCATGCTGTGTACCCGGACCAAAGAAGCTTTCTGATTAAAAAAGACCACCTTTTCAAAGGGCCATCTGATCACGGTAGGAAAGGTCATTCCCGCTCCCAGTTCCAGCACACAAAGCTTTTTATTTACCGTTCCCTGCAGCCACTTTCGGTAATTACCCCACTGCTCCAGATAACCTTCCTCCGCATAAGAAGGCGCCTCTACCCGGTTAAAAACAAGGGGCTTATGACAATAGGGACAAAGTGGCTCTGCCGGTTCCTCTCCGCCGCTTTCCTTTTTCCATTTCAGTATTTTCTCTTCCAGGTCTTCCGGAACCGGAAAAAGCTCCGGCGTGCATTTATCCATACACTGCATTTTGGTAAAGCCTCCGCAGGGAAAAACAATTCTATCCTGTTTAAAGCCATGTTCTCGCATAATCTGGTCTTCGCACAAAGAAACAATAAAGTAATTCTTGCCCTCCAGGCACCTTCCGAGCTGTGCATAAAAATCTGCCATTTCTCCTTTGGACTGCCGGATCCTATGCCTTTGTATAAAAGGAAGCATCCATTCTTTAAGCTGTTTCTTATCCTGCTCTTTAAAGGTTCTTTCCTTCCTTGACAAATCCAGTTCTTCTCCAATCCCTACCAGTACCAGATCCGCTTCCTTTATTATTTCTGCAAGTTGTTTCATCTCTGCTTCCATTGCCGTTCTCCGTTCCTGTTCTCTAAAAGCTCTGCATCTGTTCCTTACAAAATAAGAGCCGGAAAAATTCCGGCTCCCTTTTCATTTCTGTAAGCATTTATTTATTGGGCTTAACAAGTTCATCAATAATTCTGACAAGATTGCCTATCTCAGGTTTGGAAAGCTGTGCGTCTGCTCCAAGTGATTCTCCTTTTCTCATCATTTCCTCATTTACAAGTGAGGAGAAAATGATAACCGGAATATTCTTTGTTCTATCATCCTCTTTGATCAGCTTTGTCAGTCTATGTCCATCCATCATGGGCATTTCAATATCTGTGATCACGCACTGTACGACCTGATCCAGTCTGCCTTCCTGCTCTGCCTGCTTAATCACATCATAAGCTTCCTGTCCATTACAGGTATGGGTCAGATTTACATAGCCGGCCTGCTTTAAAGAGTCTACGATCAGTCTGTTAAGCAGAACGGAGTCCTCAGCGATCAGGATCGGCACATTGCTTCTGCCTCTTACTCCAAGTTCATTGATCTCGCTGACCTTAAGACCTGTTTCAGGATTGATGTCTGCAACGATCTTTTCAAAGTCGAGAATAATGATCAATCTGTCATCTATTTTTACAATTCCTGTGGAAATACTCTCCTCTGCGCTGGACACTGTAGCTCCGGGCTTAATGATATGTTCCCATGAAACTCTATGTATTCCTCTTACTTCATCTACATGGAAAGCGATATCCAGCTTATTGAAGTTTGTCACAATGAAAAGTCCGCCAGCCTTGGATTTGCCTCTCTGGAGACAATTTCTCAGGTCAATGGCAGTGATCATAGTATCTCTCGGCATGAAAATACCTTCAATGCTGGGGTGTGCATTCGGCACAGGCGTCACCGGCTGATAATTGATAATTTCCTTAATCTTCGCAACGTTAATCCCATATGCGTTCCCATCCAATACAAATTCCAGAACTTCCAGTTCATTTGTTCCATTTTCCAGAAGAATTTTAGTATCCATCTTTGATAACCATGCCTTTCTTATAGTATGCAGATCCCCTCATATGACCTGCACCCCAAATACCTCTTTCAAAATTATAACATATAACCCTTTTTCAAACAATCATTTTTATGCAAAAAAAGAGTTCCTTTCGGAACTCTCACTCTCCATACCTTCAAAACCGAACACCAAGCATTCTGTATCTTACCTTCCTTACTTCTTCCTATCTCTTTGGTTAAGCTTCCGGTCTATTAGTACCTGTCAGCTCAACACATCACTGTGCTTACA